>ERZ773006.605-NODE-605-length-15512-cov-7.42861_pt1 | contig 15512 bp, 20 predicted proteins | sample MGYA00580843_ERZ773006 | MGnify/ENA primary metagenome ERZ773006 (study PRJEB29015, sample SAMEA2738011) | human oral metagenome | biome: human oral; feature: human-associated habitat; material: dental | place: China | collected 2052 ... | reverse complement strand
TGCCACTAACAAAGAACGTCCCAATTATAAGTGAGCCTATTAATAAAACTATAAACGTTGTATACCATAATGTTATTTTAAAAGTTAAAGATACCTTTTTAAATGGAAAGAATGATAGTTGCTTAATTTTATTTAACAAAATATCCTAACCCCCTCTTAGTGTAAATAATAGTTTTATCTGTGCCATTATCTAATTTTTTTCTAATATTTTTTATAATAACATCTACTATATTAGAAGCCCCGTCATAATCATAATCCCAAACGTGATTAAGAATCTGATCACGACTTAAGATACTCTCTTTATTTTTCATAAGATATTCTAATACTTCATATTCCTTACCTGTTAAACCAATATTTTGACCATTTCTTAACACTTGCTTCTTCGAAATATCCAAAACAACATCATCGACTTGAATAACATTAGTCGCTAAACCATAGTTACGTCTCATCAGAACTCTTATTCTAGCTAATAACTCATCAAACTCGAACGGCTTAACGATATAATCATCAGCACCACTATCTAGACCGATAATTTTGTCCTCTAAAGTGTCTTTTGCCGTCAGCATAATAACTGGTGTATTATTTTTACTTTCACGAAGCCTCTCAATAAATTCATAGCCATCAACATTCGGCATCATTATATCAGTAATAATTAAATCATACTCACTATAACTAACAAAATCTAAAGCTTCCTCACCATCGAAACAACTGTCTACACTATAATTATTCTTTTTTAAATGTTTAGTAATTATTCTATTCAAATCGCGTTCATCTTCTACAACAAGAATCTTCATAACAATCTCCTCATGCTAAATTTCTACTATATTTTACTTAATTTACATATAAATGTAAAACAATACTTCTTAACTTTATTTCTACAACTAAATATATTCTATATTAAATAAATGAATCTAAAATGAATGAAAAAAAGACACCTATTTACAAATAGATGTCTTAGACGTAATAGCCAGGATTTCAACCTGAGCCTCCTCCATCAAGGCGTACTCACTCTATACTACTCCTTACGTTTATCCTTCTTATATCATATTATCATGCAAAAAATAAATAGGAGTGACTTAAACACGATTTTATCAAGTCACCCCATGCATTTCTATTCATTTTCTTCTAAAATACAAGTTATTTAAAGTAACAATTCCACTCTTTTCAATACGTTGATATTACTGAATTTTGTATTTTGCTTATTTCTAGTTATAAACATTTAATACAGCTTTTCGGAAAGTCAACGGAAAGTAAACAAGTTTAGCACCAGTAGTTTTATAAGTTAATAATAGTCCTTTATAATGAAAGCACCTAGTATAATTTACTAAGTGCTTTATTTTTCGTGTAGCGGTCTCACTTTTGAATTTCTATCGGGTTTCGGAAGTCCTACTCTTTCAGCAAATTGGCAATACTCTTTAAATTCTTCATCTGTTTTACTTTGAAATTTTCACAGATTAGTAATAGTTTGTAAAAGTTGATATATCAGCTTTTCTTACTGTTATATACTCAATAATCTCCTGTAATTTCTTAAAAACATGGTCAAAATATATTCAATTATCTTGCACATATCAAAGGGATTAATAAACAAATATATTTTAATGATTAATTACTGCATTAATTGTTTTTTACACAGTAATGATATTAAGTAAATATAAAGAAAAAACTATCTAACTTAACACTTTTTCGACTCTTTATAAAGTTTCATTTTATTTTTTAAAAAATCTTCAAAGTCAGGAAATAAATCATCCTCCAAATATTTAAATTCAAATAATTTACGACGTAGATGTTTCTGTACATCTTCGTACGCTAATTCTACTTGTGGCTTTAACTTTTCCTTAGTTTTAGGTAGGCCTGAAAGCATTGAAATATAAGAGTCTATTAATTTTTTAATATTCTCATCTGGATAAGAATCTCTTACTTTTTTTAATTGATCAATTTTTGAACACATTTTTTTATAGTCGCTCAAAGTTTTCTTTTCTTGAAATTTAATTTTAAGTATTACTCTTGGTATTTTTAAACTACTATCATTTTCTAATTCTGATAATATAGTTTCTTTTTTATCATTCTTAGACAAAAGCATTTCATAATTTAAAAATGCGCCCTTTTGAGCAAAAATTCTATTATTTAATTGACTTTTTACAGGTTCCATAAATAAGGGAGTTTTAGATACATCATAAAACTCTAGCTGTGGTTCTATTAATTCACCATTAGTCATAAATAACAACGCTATATATGGATTTGAAGTAATATCTAAAAGGGGAGTATAAAGTTCATAATGTTGCAATAAGGATAACTGTTGACCTCTTTCTCGTATTAAATTATTATAATCTTCTATTTGAGATACTTCTGGAAATTTATGATAACTAATTTTTTCAGGATATTTTTTATATATTTCTTTGTAGATATTTTCAAATTCTAAATAATATTCAACGCCAAAATTATTCTCTATATTTCTAAAAGCTGAAGGTAAAGTTTTCCATTTACCATTTCTTTGTCCTCTATAGTAATTAAAACTTAAGTAATCGCTTGAAAGAAATTGGATTAATTCTTTTATAAGGAAAAATATACTCCAACCAGTTCCCTTATCAGCTGATCTATAACCTGTATTGTCTTTATTTAAAAGATCAGTATTTATTGTATCAATATAATCACGAATACTATCGAAATCAGAATTATCAGTGTCACTACATTCCAATTTTGATATCTTATATTTTTTAGAAGGATTGTCACTATTATCTATACAACCTACCAATGGTATAGTAATAGTAAGTGTATTGAATAATGCATCATCAGTATCTAAATATTCCTTGATTTTTTTATAATTTTTTTTACTCATTGTTATTTATCGCTCTCAATCTATACTCCATAGCAATATATGAAACATTAAATTTTTCAGCTAATTTAATTATTCGTTGCCTATCGCTTCTAATCTCTTTATTATTCTCTAACTTATTTTTTACTTCTGTAAGTAATTTTTCAGGCATCAATAATTTTGAAGCAAAACTATTAGCCTGTCTTTCGATTAAAACATCCAAATAAGAGTCTTCATTTTGAATAATAGTGTCGATTTGGTCTTGAGTTATTCGATTCCTGATTCCTTTGTGATTATAAACTTTGTGTCCTATTTCATGAGCAATTGTAAATCTTTGTCTATACACTGGATCTAGAGCATTTACTGTAATTATACTTGTTTCGTAATCATGAGTACCTGCTTTTGAAATTAAAAACTTATATTCTATTTTACAGCCTAGCTCATTGGCTATTTTTTCTACATCTATTTCAGGTTTATCAATGTTTATAGGAAAATTCTCATACTTTAAACTTTCTTTATCTAAAAGAACTTTCACATCATTATCTAGATAATTATCTACAGTTTTCATAATATCACTACTTTCTTTTTAGTAAATTCCATTCCATAACGGTATTACACCTAATGTTACTTAATTGTAATTTATTCTATAAATAAAGTCAAGTTAATTTTAAAATAGCAATTAATAATGCCACATAGTATTGTAACTACTAATTTTTTTCTGTTACTATCACTATTATTTATAGTAATTTTTCTTATTCATATTTTCTGAAATTTTACACCAACATTACCCAACATTTTTTACCTATATTGAATTTTATTCCTGTATTTTCCTGTATTTTACATTATACTATATAGAATTTTATGCCAACATTTGCCAACATTTCTATATATGTTTTCATCTTAGAATTTCTTAGTAATAATTATCAAATTTTGACAAGTTGTTATATCTACTGCTGTACTATGTTTAGAAGCGGTCTAGTAACTGCATATTACCGCTTCTAAGGAAAAAGAAAAAGACACCTATAAAATAGATGTCATAACAAATAGTCGGGCGGATTTGCACCGCCATTTCTCTTTTCAGAGCGTATTCCTTCTTCAAACCACAGCCCTACTTGTTACGTTTATTATACCATGTTTTCTTTATTCTATCTACTATTTCTCTTTCTTTAGATTATACGCTATAATAAACATATATTAAATTCAATACTACTATAAAAAGACTTCCTTTAATGGGAAGCCTTTTTCTTTTTCTAGTTATATTTATAAAAAGGCTTTTCTAACTCTTTAAACTTTGTACTTAACTGTTTTTTAGTGAAAGAAACATCATAAGGTGAATATGGTGAAGATTCACTAACAATCAATGGAATATCCTCCATTTCTTTAAGATAGCTATTTACCTTTTCTTTTAAAGGTTCATTTTCATCGTTCTTACTTTTAGCTAGTTTTTCTAATTCTTTCAATTTTTCATCAGCATATTTTTTTGCATAATTTATTACATCAGTTATTAATTTTGTTTTATTTTCAGAAAAATCATTCTCCTCTTTAAAGAAACACTCTCTCAATTCAGATAACTCTATTATTTGCTGTTTTCTTTTCTCTTCATACTCTTGGTTTATATTATTTTTTTGTATGATTTAAATTTTTTATATTGTTTTTACATTCAGTTTCTTTTGTCTTTATATTTATCTTTTCAGTAACTGATAAATTATCTTTAATTTTATTGTGAATTTTTTTCAAGTTTTCTTTCTCTTTTTCTATTCTATTTTCTACTTCTTGAATTAATTCATCATTTTCGCTTTTTAGTTGTTCAATCTCATTAATTTTATTTTCTATTCTTTTCACTTAAATTCACTCCTATCTATTACGTATATTATACGTATTTGCAATATCTGATATACTTTCTTTTTTGCTTTCCCTAACCTCTTGGTATATTCCATTAATGTCGCTTCTTAATTCTTTAAGTTCAGTTGATACACTACTATTTTCATTATTAAATAACTCAATTACTTCAGTTGCTTTTTCCTCTTCAATTCCTAATTCAATAATTTTATTTTTTAGTTCTTTGTCCATTATCGTTTTCTCCTTGTTCTTCTTGTTTTTTCAAGTAATAATAGTATTTTTTTTCTGTAATACATGTATTTGTTCAATATTTCAAAATACTTTTCTTGTTTCATTCTTGGAGGTTTACACGGAAATCCCAAAAAGCTGTTAACAAACACATTGCTAGGATTATAATTTCTATCCACTTTATAACATTGCTTTATCATTAAATTATAATATCTAGTTGGGTCAGTTTTATTCCTATTCAATTGTTGTTTTCTTAAACCAATACACGTACTGCATACGAGGTTTTTATCTTCGCTTATATACATTTTCAAACACTTATTTTCACATTTATAATACTTTATAAAGTATTTATAACCACCTAAATTACAAGGTACTTCTTCTACTGTATAATATTTTTCAACTTGTTTGTGTTTGATTATATCTTTAGTTTTGAAAGCTTCAAGCATATTAATTCCCACTTTCTTTATTTATACGTTTTTTTCACGGTTCGTTCACTCTTCATTACTCTTACTTTTCTTATATATACATTATGTTGTTTTACACACCATGATATACCCATTCTTAAATACTCTGAGATCTCTTTCCATGTTTTTAACTCTATGTATCGTAAACGATATACTTCACTTGTTCTTATACATGAAAGCTTATTGAATACATCTAGTAAATAACTTCTCTCTTGCTGTAATTCAGATATATAATGCTTTAGTAGTTCTTCAGTTTCTTGTATTACAGATAATAGTTTAATACCATTAAACTCATATCGTTTTGTACTTCTCTTAGTTTTTCTATTGAGTAGTCAATAGCTTTAACATGTGACTGACTTTCTTTCTTCTCTATAAGCAAATACAACCTATCATCTAGAGCCTCTACTATTTCAGTTAGATTTTTATATCTATTCAGTTTTTCTATTTTCTCTGGGTTCGCTCTTTGTTCAACTACATTTTTAGTATTAAATTTTTTAAAGTTTTTTGAGGTTGTATGCTCGGTGGTTCTTTGTTCCTCATACGTGATATATCCTTTCTCTTGTAATAAGTTAAACAACTTTACTTTATGTTCATCAATTATTTTTCTCTCATTCTCGTTAGGTATACATGATAAACTAAAGTATACAGTTACCAAAACATTACATATCTTGGCGGGGTAATGTTTTAGATAGTCTTCTATTACTTTGGCTTCTTTAATGGTGTTATCATCCATATAACGCCCAATTAGAAAATCTAGTTTAATTAGTTGATTTTTTGATAACTGCATTGTTGTTTTTCCTTTCTACTAAATTAATTTACCCTAAGTCGCCTACAATATAACCGTTATCCTTTCTCAGATAACCACAATATAAGGCTTGTAACACTAAATAATCTATTAACCTATGTTTTTCTAATAAATACCATGAAATAGCAGTGTCTTCTGTCCTATATTCTTTATTTTCTTCTTTCTTCTTAAGTGGGTGCATAATGTCTATTTCTTCATCAAAACATATATTCAATAGTTCAATAGTCACATTATGTTTATTGTTTTTTGGGATCAGTCTTATATCACTACTATAATTACAACCCTTGTAATTTTTATCCTCTTTACTATATACAAGAAGCCCAATTTTTATAAGTTTTCCTTGAATATATTCTAAAGGTTGCATATTACTTTTTAACCATATTTTGATTTCTGATTTGTTTTCACATGGATACATTATTCTAAACTTTTGAAAATCTCTATCTGTTATCTTTTTGAATTTTTTTCTTGATTTATTTTTCATTATCACACCTCCAACTCTATAAAACCCAATTCTTAAATTTTTAAAATAGAAGTACCATAAATTTTAAAAGTGACAAGTGTTTTTATTTTTTTCGCTTTCCCTATCCGTTGGGTAAGGACGGTACAAGGGGGCTGGCTTTAAAGCCCCTTGTCCGTATTACCCACATAGAGGGTTATTGCCTCCTACCAAACTATATACATCAGAGATAGTATATAGTGGAGTGTTCGACAAAAATACTTGTCGTTTCGTGTCGTTTGGTAATTCTTAAATGCTGTTAATCGTTGATTTAATAACTTTTATATGCGACAAGTATTTTAATTTGTCGTATTTGTCATAAAAAACAACAAGTATCTATAAAAAAGTACCATTTGTCGCATTGTCGGACACCGTCATTTGTCGTTTTGTATCGTTGTTTTAAAATATTTTGTAATATATTTAGCTATTTAACTACAATTTTCATTACTAAAATATTAATGTCAAATATTTTACTCCCCTTGCTAAAAAAATACTTGTCAATTTTTTGATTATAATATCTAAAAAAACTGATAAATCAACTTTTTTTTAGAATACGTCTAACACTTTATTTTTTTAAATGTTGTTGTCGTTTTATTAAATATTATTTTATTTCAATACAATTCATCAAATAAAACATAAGTATTGCCTATTTTTATAACTTCACCGTCACAGTCTTGAATTTTTCGTTGTAACGTTCTATCACTTAACCCTGTATATTCTCTCAAGTCTTTTGGTGTTGGGTTTCTTCCTTCTAATTCTTTAAACTTCTGAATACTTTCAATAACAAATCCTTTATTAACTTTTTTATTAATATCTTTCTTTTTACGTTTATCTTTTTTTGGAAAACTATCAGTTGCCTTAATTCCAACTTCTAGATTTTTTATATATTCTGATGTCACATTATATAAATATGGGAAATCAAAGTAATAGTAATAATCTTCTAATCCATTTTCTTTTGATATTATTTTCAATTTATAAAACTTCCTCTTATTAACCATTTTTATTCGTTCATTAATCACTTTAATAAATTTTTCCTTTTCATGGTCTTCTAAAAAATTGAGGTTTGTTATTTTTTGTTTTAATTCATTTATCTCATTATCTAGACCTTTACTAATATCAATTTTATAAGTAGTCAAGAGTTCTGGAACAGTATTTTTTAAATAGTTAATTACTAAATCCAGTTTTATAGTGTCCAAATAATAATCTGAAGGATATAATTCTAGAAATTCAATATATACATCACTAAAAAATTGTATTTTAGTATGTTTAATTTTATTTTCTGTATCTGCATTTCCTATACGTGGCGTAAAATTATCATGTGTAAAAACTGTAGATGTATTCAAATTATACGCTAAGTTAGTCAAAGTGTTTTTAACTGAAATACTATTATAATTTGGATTTTCTAATTGTGTACACGTATCAATAGTATCAATTTTAGTGAGATCATAATCTGCAAAACTACAATTACTTATACAGCGACACAATTCATCAATTTTATTAAAAACTACGTTTCTAACGTCTAAAATTTCTAAATTTTCGTTAACCGCTTCATTTTTTCCTAATTTTTCTATTATCTCCAAAATATAATTAAACTCACTACTTGTATTCACAAATAGAACTTTCTTACCACTGGTCTTTAACCTATCTAACCAATAACCATTATTTACTACACTTAATGCTAAACTTAATGCAACAGTTGTTTTACAACTATTAGTATTACCAACTAAAGCCATTACCTCTCGTTTATTTAGTAATTTATCTATTATTTCAGTATTCTCAATTTGGATTATATCTTTTAATCTAAATGATTTTAAATCTTCCATGTTTCCACCTTCCATTTATTTTTGTTAGTCATAATTACATCACATCCTTTATTATCTTTTTCAGTTCGTCTAGTTTTTCGTAACATATACTTGATAATTCTTCTGATGAATTAATTGCTATGGCACACATTAACTTGTATAAATTACAACCATCTTTTACTTTATCCCAGTATGTTTAAACTGTTTAAATCATCATTTGTAAACATTTGAATTACTTCCGCATGAGTAGATAATAACTCCATTGTATGCTGTAAACTTGTTAACCTTTGTTCTATATCTTCAATTCTTCTAATTATTTCCTGTTTATTCATTCTTATTTCTCCATTCTTTTTATTTTAAGAAGCGGTAAGAAGACCGCCTTTATTAATTTATAAAACTACTGGTACTGTATTTTTTATCTTGTTTTTAAATTATTCAGTATCTCGTAAACATCCTCTATATCAAATAGATGTTTATTACCTAGTACTGCATACTGTAAGCCGTTCTGTTTTAATATCTCCATACTACTAGCACCTATACCTATAAACTTTTGTAATTCAACTCTTGTTAGATACCTCTTGTATGGTTTTATCTTCTCAATACGGTTTTTAATAACTTCATCAATTAATAAATTTAATTGATCTTTAATTTTTTCACTTTGTGCTTCTGATAAAACTACTTCCATACTTTCACTCTCCTTAATAAATGCTATCCATAAATAATGCTGTTATGTACACTAAAGCTGTTATAAATGGTATGAATACCACTGCAAAATATAATGTATTGATGTATAATTCTTTATTTCCATACTTTTAATTCCTTTCTTATGGTATAATGTAAGAAAGTATTTTTTGTTAAATACTTGTCTTTAAACCTTTTAAGTAGTCTGATTTGGTCGTTGGATACTTGAAACGTTTTTATTTACGTAACTTTCGTAACCTAGATTTTAAAAAAATATACTTTCCAATGTCTCATTAGGAAAAGTCTCTTTAAAGTAATTAGTCAATATAACTTTTTCATTATCAGTAAACTTACGTCTACGTTCCTTTTTACAGTATGTTCCTTGTGAAATATTTAAAAGGTTAGCCATCTCATATTGACTTTTATTTAACACTTCTCTAAAGGCTTTTACTTTATTGATTTTAAAAACATTCATTTCCTTACCTCCTTAAAAAGTAACTTTCGAAACTTTATAATTAGATACTAACATTTAAATTTTTATTTTTCAATATCAAAATTGAATTTTCAAGAAACTTTCGGAACTTTTTATTCCATTTTCTTTATAAATATTGTATAATGGTATCAACAAATAAATTAAGGATGTATATTATGAAATTTAATGTTGATAAAATTAAACTGGGCGAACGTATATTTAACATAAGAAATAAATTAAATTTGACTCTAGAGAAATTTGGAAAACTTGATAATTTAAAAGCTTCAAAGAGTATTGTTTTACGGTGGGAAAATGGTACTTCTTTACCTAACCGTTCAAGATTAGAAATAATAGCTAAAAAAGGAAATATGACTGTAAATGAATTACTATATGGTTCAATAGATGAATTTTTAGATAATAATTTAGTTTCTATACTTAAATATCAAACTGGAAATAAAGTCTCTTCTAACGAAGAATATTCAATCACTAGACTTCAGTTTAAAAAATGGTTAGAAGATAGACATATAACATTAGAAAATATTAATTACATCTATGATTATATCGATCAAAATAATGCTTCATGGAATCCTTGGAATATTGATATTAATTATTTAGAAACTATGGAAAATATAAAGGTTAATATGCAAAAAGAAACATATCAATTTGTTGAATTAATCGAAATGTTAACAGCAAAAGATAGAAAGCGCGTATCTAAGTATATTTTAAAAATACTTGAAAATTATCAATTGACTGATAATGATAAAAAATACATAGAAAATATAGAAAATAACAATTAAGCTTTCCAACTATCCACTAGCAGTTAACAGTTCAAAATGGAAAAATAAGCCGTGTTTCTCATAATGAATATACTGGTTATCAACTGATAGTATACAACCACTAAGAAGCGCTTTATATAGGTGATAGTGAGCTCAGTCTATATACTACTATATTGAACTACATAAAATATCTTGAAAAAATAACATATTACTATAAACAATTTTTTTTAAAAAGAAAGGATAAAATATCATGGATAAAAAGCAAATAGGAACAGTTATAAAAATACCTAATGAAACAACTATAATAATACACACTCCAGAGGGTGATCTACATAGAGGTAATAAAGTAATTGTATACGAAGTATTATCTGAAATAAAAGACTTATCTGGAAATTATCTAGGTACATATGACAATAACAAAGAAATTCTTGAGGTAACTGAAAATAATGGTGAATATGTAATAGCCAGAAAAGTAGTTAGAAAAGATGTTGTTCCAAATATAGGCAGCTCTGTACTTAAACCATATATTGAATTTGAAAAAATTAATGTCAACAAAGATGACGATGAGAACCTAGTAGAAAAAAATAATATTATTTCTATTGGTGATTTGGTAAAAAGATATAATTAGTTGACAAATATAAAAAAAAATGATAGAATGATACTTAGATTCGAGGGCTGTGCCCACCGTGAGAAGTCTCTTATCATTCTATGTAATGAAAGGAGGCTTTTTTTCTGTGGGAATTTATGATAATAGCCCAAAATTTCTCGATAAAGTTGACTTGCTTAGTAAACTAGAAAATAAAAATATTGAAATTAAAACCGAATACGACGAATTTTTACTAGGTAATATGATTGACTATATCTCTTATTCCACTATTGGGAAAGGTTTAAAATCAACTGGGCTTGTCAATGAAAGTGGGATATTTATTCAAAGTGTCACACCTAAAGAATTAATGAACTTTCATAGATTGAATATGGATATTTCTTCATTACTTTTGAAATATCTTTTGTTTGTTGAGCAATCCCTTAACTCTACACTTAGTAATATTATCTCTAAAAACTTTGGAACAGATACTTCAACGGAACTTGAAGATTTGAATAACCCTATGGATTTTTTATGTGTTAATAATTATAAAAATAACCCTGATACCATCAATGTATTAACTAAAATAAAACATCATATTACTAATCCTGTAAAGTTTACTAGTCTAGAATATTACATTAAAAATAAAAACTATATCCCTCCTTGGGTTGTTTTAAATAGCATTTATCTATCTGATAGCATAAATTTATATAGAATAATGAAATCTGAACAAAAAAAAGAAGTAGTTGATACTCTTCTTAAAATTGAGACAGAAAATCCAGAAAATACTATTATTTTAAGGAAAAGTTTATTTGTTTCATATTTCAATATTATCAAAATATATAGAAATAAATTAGCACATCCTAGCATATTACTTAAACATAAGTTACCAAAAGAATTGATTTTTAATCAAATAGGTAAATATTCTAATTACACTTTAGTATATAACAGGAATTCAGATACTAAATATAGAACCAGTATTGTTTTTTCTTTAATTTTAAGTATACTACCTCTTATTAATCTTTTAGATGTTAGTCTAAGCTTACGCTTAGATATTCAGCTATTTCTCAAAAAATATGAAGACTTTAAGTTTTTTGAAAAAGATGTCTTCGATCTTCTGAATGTCCCTAAAGATTTAGAAAAACGAATTTTAAAATTTGTTTTATATAAATATAAAATACCCATGGTCTAAACAATATACTCTCTAAGTAGTAAAGGAATTTTATGCGACATGAAAGATACTAAAACAAAAAAAGCACCAGTAATATCTACTAGCGCTTTACGGATTTAATAAAAATGAAAAACATACTTTATTAAAGAATATAATAGTATTATACCATATAAATGCTGTTACATCAACATTTTATATACTTACTTAAAATCAATAGCCATTTAAACCGCTTCTAAGCGTTCTAATCATCAAAAGGTGTAATTGCATTCTCTACCTTTTAAAAGTCTTACCACGTCAATTATATGATGTGATTTTCACCTAATCATTTATTAATTTATAAAACTACTGGTACTAGTGAAAGGATTGATAAAAATGATTAAAGAATATATAGACAAAGACAACAAAAAATACTATGAAATAAAAAATCATTACATAGGGAAAGATATTTTTACTGGTAAAGAAAAAAGAATATCAAAAAAAGGTTTTAGAATAAAAAAAGAAGCGGAAAATTACTGCATTAAGTTAAAAAGTGAGTTTTTAGAGGTTGGTTTTAAAACTAATCAAGATTACACATTTTAAGATGTATACGATCTATTTATAGAGCAATATAAACGCAAAGTAAAAGATACCACATACTACTCTAATACTAAATACTTTAAACAGCATATATAGCCGTTTTTTGCTAATATAAAGATTAAGGATAGAAAGTTGGTAGTTTGTCAAAAATTTATTAATGACTTAGCAAAAAAATTTAAAAAATCTACAATTCAAAGATACAGAACACTTGTAAATTTGGTTTTAGATTATGCGATAAAACTAGAAATAATAAGTACCAATTATATGAAATACACTGATATACCTCGTGCCATTGAAAAAAGAAAAGATAATTACTATAGTAAAAATGAACTATTAGAGTTTTTAAGGTTAGTAAAAGACAATTTTCTTTTTAGATATACTGCATTTTTAGGGTTTTAGCTTTTACTGGTGTAAGACATGGTGAACTTTGTGCTTTAACCTGGAAAGATGTTGACTTAAAAAACAAAACTCTATCAGTAAATAAAAATATGACTTTTATAAAAGGTGGTTATCGAATATCTGAAACAAAGACACAAGCAAAAAGACACAAGCAAGTAATAGAGTAATTTATCTTGATGATGAAACAGTTAATGTACTTAAACAATTAAGAAAAGAAAGTGCCTTTCTATCAATTGATACATCTATTTTCAATTTAACTATTTCAAGGGTTTGTTATTACACAAAACTAATTCATGAAAAATTCCCTAACCTGAAAAAAGTATCTGTTCATGGCTTTCGCCATACTCATGCCACTTTATTATATGAAAGTGGTGTAGATATTAAAGATATTTCAAATAGATTAGGTCACTCTAATATAAAAACAACAATAGATGTATATACACACCTTACCGAAGATAAAAAGAAAGATGTTACTGAAAAATTCAGTAAATTTATGAGTATATAGAATCCAACGGAAACTTAACGGAAAGTAAAATAAATAGAGCCTTATATATCAAGGCTCTATCAATTTCTATTCATTTTCTTCTAAATTGTAAAGTAATTCATATAATGCTTTTGCATCTAGTTTTTCTTTTTCTTCTTTACTAATATCTCGAACTAACTCTCCACGATGCAGAACTATTATTCTGTTTCCATATTTGACTGCATCTTGAATATTATGAGTAATCATTAAAGCTGTTAAATTTTTCTCTTCAATTTTCTCACGAGTAAGTTCCATTATTTTCTTCTGTGTTTTCGGGTCAAGTGCAGCAGTGTGTTCATCAAGAAGTAAAAGTTTTGGAGTAGTCATAGTTGCCATTAAAAGAGCTATAGCTTGACGCTGACCTCCAGATAAAAGACCCATTTCACTATCTAATCTATCTTCAAGACCTAAGTCTAAAGTTGATAATAACTCTTTAAATAGCTTTCTATCTTCTTTTGTCGTACCTACTTTAAAACCTCTAGTTTTTCCACGACGAAGCGCTAAAGACATATTTTGTGCTACAGTCATACGAGGAGCTGTTCCGTCTAATGGATTTTGAAATACTCTACTAATAAATCCAGCTCTCTTATGTTCTACTATATTACTTACATCTTTTCCTTCAATTAAAATTTCTCCACCATCTAGCGAAAACGAACCTGCTAGTGCATTAAGAAAAGTCGATTTCCCTGCCCCATTTCCTCCAAGAATAGTAATGAAATCACCATCTTTTATTTCAAGGCTAACATTTTTTAATGCATGTTGTTCTCTAATCGTACCTGGAAAGAACGTTTTATCTATTTTATTAATTTTTATAAATGACATGATCTATACATCCTTTCTCTTAGCTTTTATTTTTAATTGAGGTAATGTTAAGAATAAAGCTATTACTAATGCTGAAACTAATTTAAAATCATTAGCACCTATAATGTTTAGTTTTAACACTCCTACTAATAATAATCTATAAATTATCGCACCACAAATTACACATATTAATCTTGTTGTAAAAGTTACATCTTTAAATATTACTTCACCTATAATTATCGCTGCCAAGGCTACAACTATAACTCCAATTCCACTATTTACATCAGAATAACCATTATTTTGAGCTAAAATAGCACCAGCTAAAGAAATAATTCCATTAGCAAGCATTAATCCTAAAATTGTCATTGTTTTAGTAGAAATTCCTAGAGCAGTTGCCATTTTCTCATTATCACCTGTTGCAATTAGACTCTGACCTAATTCTGTTGAAAAGAATAAAGACATAGCAATGATAATTAATCCAGAAAGAATAATCCCAACAAGCACAGTATCATAATGAGTTGGCAAGTTTAATCCTTGAATTTTACTAAAAATCGTATCTCTATTGATTAAACTTAAATTTGGTCTCCCCATTATTCTAAGATTCACTGACAATAATGCAGTCATTGTTAAAATTCCTGCAAGTAAACTTGGTATTTTACAAACAGTAATTAAGAACCCAGTCACAAGTCCCGCTAACATCCCTGCTACTATAGAAATTAGTGTAGCAATAACAGGATTAATCCCATTATGTATACAAATTACACATACCGCAGCTCCTAAAGGATAAGCACCTTCAGTTGTCATATCTGCAATGTTTAATACTCTAAAACTTATAAATAATCCAAGCGATAGTATTCCCCACAGCATCCCCTGTGAAATCGCCGAAATAAATAAATCCATTTTACACCTCTTTTATTTAATATTTCCTCTAAAGTAGATTATATAATATAGAGCGACTCATAAACAACTATTTATAATATCGATTTTATGAGCCGCTCCTTTAATATATTTACTGCCTAAAATAGTTTGTTAATAATATAATATCAATAATATTATTTTTTATCTACTACTTTTGCTTTATCTT
>ERZ773006.600-NODE-600-length-15608-cov-42.1818_pt1 | contig 15608 bp, 8 predicted proteins | sample MGYA00580843_ERZ773006 | MGnify/ENA primary metagenome ERZ773006 (study PRJEB29015, sample SAMEA2738011) | human oral metagenome | biome: human oral; feature: human-associated habitat; material: dental | place: China | collected 2052 ... | reverse complement strand
CAGGTACTGTAGAATCAGGTCAAACTAAAGAAGTAACATACGTTTATAAAGAAGTAAAAGGTAACGTAGTAGTTCACTATACAGATGAGGCAGGAAATAAAATTGCTGAAGATGCTAAAGATACAACAGATGGATCAATTAGCACACCATATGACACTTCTGATAACGGAATGAAACCAGAACGTATTACGACTCCAGAAGGCAAAGTTTACCAATTAGTACCAGCATCAACTAAAGGTGCTGAAACTGGTAAGGTTACTGAAGGAACTACAGAAGTAACCTACGTTTATAAAGAGGTAACTGGTGATGTAGTCGTTCACTACGTTGACACAGAAGGTAATGTCATTGCGGAAGATAAAGAAGATACGAAAGGTGCTTCTCTAAACGCTAAATACGATACAACTGACAACAAACCAGAGAAAATCGAAAAAGACGGAACTGTTTACTACTTAACAGAAAAAGCTGTCAAAGACGATTCTAAACCAGAAAACGGAGACGTAGTAGAAGGTAAAACTGAAGTAACTTACGTTTACGAAAAAGCAGGACAAGTAGTAGTTCACTACACTGATGAGAAAGGTAACACTATTCAAGTGGATGCTGTTGATACAAAAGACGGTAAACCAAACTCAGACTACAACACTGCTGATAACGACATGAAACCAAACCGTATCACTACTCCAGAAGGAAAAGTATACGAATTAATCCCTCAATCAACTAAAGGTGATGAAACAGGTAAAGTTAAAGCTGGAGAAACTACAGAAGTAACTTACGTCTACAAAGAAATCACTGGTAATGTAGTCGTTCACTACGTTGATACAGAAGGAAATACATTAGCTGAGGATACGAAAGATGTTGAAAATGGATCACTAAGTGATAAATACGATACAACTGACAACAAACCAAACCGTATCACAACTGCAGAAGGCAAGGTTTACGAACTCGTCCCAGCATCAACTAAGGGTGATGAAACTGGTAAGGTAACAGAAGGCACAACAGAAGTGACTTATGTTTACAAAGAAGTGAAGGGAAATGTAGTCGTTCACTATACTGATGAAGCAGGTAACACAATTGCAGAAGACGTTAAAGATACGACTGACGGATCTGTAAGCTCAGCCTATGACACAAGTGACAACAAACCAGCAACTATCACTACTAAAGATGGTAAAGTATACGTACTTGTACCAACTTCAACTAAGGGTGAAGAATCTGGTAAAGTAACAGAAGGCACAACAGAAGTAACTTACGTTTACAAAGATGTCAAAGAAGAAGCTTCTAAAGCAATCGACAAAGCTTTATCTGACAAAGAAAGCAAGATCAAAGAAAATCCTGAGTTAACAAACGAAGAGAAAGAAAAAGCTCTTGAAGAAGCTAAGAAAACAGCAGAAGAAGCTAAGAAGGCATTGAAAGAAGCGAAAACTCCTGAAGATGTAGAAAAATCTACTACAAAAGGTAAAGAGGATGTAGAAAAATCTCCTGTTACTCCAGAAGACAAGCCAAAAGCAAAAGAAGCGATTGATAAAGCTCTAGAAGAAAAAGTTAAGAAAATTGATGAAAACAAAGACTTAACTCCAGAGCAAAAAGAAAAAGCTAAAGAAGAAGCTAAGAAAGATGCTGAAGAAGCTAAGAAAGCCATCGAAAAAGCCCCTTCTAAGGAAGAAGTAGAAAAAGCCAAAGAGAATGGTAAGAAAGAAGTTGAGAAAGATTCTCCAACTCCAGACAAACCATCAACTCCATCAGAAAATGATAAGGATCAGCCAACTCCACCTTCTCCAGAAGAAAAAGCTAAAGCTAAAGAAGCTGTCGATAAAGACTTGGAAGAAAAAATCAAGAACATTGATAAAGATCCAAGCTTGACTCCAGAGCAAAAAGAAAAAGCTAAGGAAGAGGCTAAGAAAGAAGCTGAGAAAGTTAAGAAATCAATCGAAGAAGGTAAGACAACTGAATGGGTAGACGAAAAAGGAAACCCAATCAAACCTGTAACACCAGGAACATACCCAGCAGGATCAACTCCTAACTACGAACTAGTAGGAACAGTTACAAACCCAGAAACAGGAAAAGTAACTCACATCTTCAAACCAGTAACTAAAGAAGGAAAAACTACAGTATGGGTGGATGTCAATGGTAAACCATTGAAACCAGCTGCACCAGGAACAGAAGAAGCAGGTAAAGTACCGAACTATAAACTTGTAGGTACAACTGTAGATCCAACAACTGGAAATGTAATCCACGTGTTTACTCCTGCACCAGTTGTCAACAAGGTAACTGAGTGGGTTGATACAGAAGGAAAAGTAATCCGTCCGCAAGAAGATGGATCAAAAGACCCAGGAAAAGTACCTAACTATGAATTAGTAGGAACAGTTACAAACCCAGAAACAGGAAAAGTAACACACATCTTCAAACCAACAACATCTGACCAACCTTCTACAGTATGGGTAGACGTAAATGGTAAACCATTGAAACCAACTGCACCAGGAACTGAAGAAGCTGGAACTGTACCTAAGTACAAACTCGTAAGAACAGTTACAAATCCAGAAACTGGTGATGTAATCCACGTATTTACTCCTACACCTGTTGTCAACAACGTAACTGAGTGGGTTGATGTAGACGGTAACGTTATCCGTACGAAAGAAGATGGTTCACAACCAGCAGGAAAAGTGCCAAACTATGAACTAGTTGGAACAGTGAAAGATCCAGAAACTGGAAAAGTACTTCACATCTTCAAACCAGTAACTAAGAACCCAGTAACGGTCTGGGTTGATGTCAATGGTAAACCAGTTAAACCATTAGCTGAAGGAGATAACCCAGCTGGATCAATTCCAGGATATGCATTGGTAGAAACAATCAGAGTTGAAGGAACTGATAATGTCATCCACGTATTTAAACGTACAACAAATGGCAGACCTCAAAAAGAAGATTCTACAAATGGAGGCTTATTCACTCCATATCAACCAGGTTCTCCAGCAACACCTTCAACAAATCCAACAAACCCGGTGAGACCGACAGACCCAAGTCAACCAGAAATTCCAGTAGTTCCTGTAGACCCAAGTCAGCCAGTAACACCAGCTAACCCAGCAACACCGGCTAATCCGGCTAACCCAGCTGCTCCAACGATGCCATCAGCACCAGTAAATGGTGAAGCACCACAAGTTCCAGCAGCTTCATCAGAAGCTAAAGGACAAGCTGAACTTCCAAACACTGGTACAGAAGACAATGCTAGCCTAGCAGCACTTGGACTTTTAGGTATCTTGAGTGGATTTGGGCTTGTTGCTCGCAAGAAAAAAGAAGACTAATCTGAATTAGATTTTCTGACAAGAATAAGGAGTAGGATATCATATCCGCTCCTTTTTATGTTGGGGTATTAAGTAGATGTTAGGTATATTGATAGAATCTAGCAAAAGTATGGTTCATATGATATAATTCAGATTAGTAAATCTTTCTGACAAACAAGTATAGATAAATGAGTAGCGAAGGTTACCGTATATGATAGGAGATTGTTATGACTAAAATGGTTACAATACATCCAGGGCTCTGGCAAAGAGAGGTTAGAAAATATGGCTTTGAATCATCCCAATTGTCTAGAAAGAAAATTGCAGATTATTTAGGTTGGGGCCATCTATATATTTTAACCCATCCTCAAGTTCGACCAGATTGGAAGGCAGGCTATGAACAAATAGGTTTTGAAAGGGATGAATTAGTGAGTGTAAGCCATTATCAATCAGATATTGGTCATGATGAATTAAGTATTCGTCCTTCCGATATCATTGATAGGTATCCTAATGGAAAAATGACTGTGATTAATGGATTTGTGGCTAGCATTGAATTAGAAGAAGAAACCCTATATTTTACTTCTGGATTATATTTAAAGAAAAATAAAAAAGAAGAACTGGAGTGGTTCAATCGTGATGGGTCGACAGCGATGCGGGCGCGGTATTATAAGCCAAGGGAAGAACCAAGTCCGATTTATATGATGGAGGAAAATTATTTATATTATAAAGATGGAGAATGGTTAACGTATGAAGACTTATTGATTCAGGTATTAATCAGTCTTACAGATAAGAAAGACATCTTAATTCGAGATCAACATAACGTGGTGACTCCCAAATTATGGCGCTTTGTAGAAAATACAAATCGTCTCTATTGGGAATATATCCATGACAATGTATTTCTAAATCCAACTCATAATCTAAGAAGAAAAACTAGATATTTAGTAGCTTCAGAAGTATTAACATCAATCTTGCAAGATTTAGGGTATCACGCACAATTTATGCCACCGATTTTTGCACCTCAAGTTTCCTCAGTAGTATTACAAAGAAGAAAGCCTATTTCCTATTGTTATGTAGGGAATATGAGTAAGGTAAAAAGGGTAGAATGGATTATAGAAGCCTTTAGGAAGTTAGAACAAGAAGGCCTACCTGTAGAGGTATTCTTATATGGTGGAGATATTGAAAAATTGAAGAAAGAGTATCCGGCTTTGCCATCTACCATTCATGTTGTTGGATATGTAGATGAGGTACCTTATTGGGAACATGATGGCTATATTTCAACTTCCCAAAAGGAATTATTTGCCAATGCCTGTGTTGAAGCTATGAGTTTTGGATTGATTCCCTTGCTTTCTAATGTTGAAATTGCTCATCAATATTATGCATCTAAGAACTCAGATATTTGCTTATATGATACACCAGAGGAGTTAGCGCATCTTATCAAGTGTTTATATGAGACTGATAAAGAAATCGAGCTAGAAAATACAAGTAAATTTGTGAATCGCTATTCAAAAGAACAAGTTTCTAAGAGATATTTATCACTCATGAACGCCTAAAAATGAAATAGATAATGAGATTTTATTGGATATCTTATTATCTATTTTTTTAATTTCCTTTATGTATAATTGTTTGATAAAGGAAACTAAGAGTGATATACTAAAATAGTTAGTATAAATTTTTATAATGAGTAGAAAGAAATAAAAGGGAAAAGACCTTATGAAAAAAGATACAATTCAAAAATATTCATTACGTAAATACAAAGGAATAGGAGTGGCTTCTGTTTTACTAGGGATGATGGTTGTTGGAGCTAGTCCGGTATTGGCTGAAGAAGCTGCAAATACAGCTAATGAATCTGCTCTAACACATGCAAAAGATAATGTTGAGATGACGACTTTGACGAATGGTGCTGGCAGCTATACAATGCCGAAAATGCATGTGTTTGATGGTTTGAATTATCATGCAACGGGGACAGAAGATGGATATGAAAGAAATCATCGCGAGAATGAAGGTAGAGCCAAATATAATTTAGACAGAGTTGAAAAGGAAACTATAAAAAAACAAGGAGAAGATAACTTTAAGGATTCAAAAATTTCTTATGTCACAAAAGAAGGCGAAGTGCTGAAAGAAGAATCTGATGTAGAAATTCCTGTTGGTGATAAACACCTTTCTAGTACTACTATGGATTATAAAATTCGTGGACTTTTTGGCAAACGTTATGAAGGAAATGTAGCAAATTTAAATAATGATGTTTTAAGTAAAATCAAAGAAGCTGATAAAGTTTTAGAAAAGAACGGAGAAAAATATCATAAGATTGATACAGAAGTAGATAAACATGAGGGGACTACTAAGGAAACAACTTTCAATGATATTACAGTACATGCAAATCCTGGAAACTTGCATAATGAAGATGGAAGTATTCGCTATAACAATATTAAAGAAGGTAGTCGAGTTTGGTTAGTTTCTGAAACTGATGAAGGAAAATATGGGAAGTATGTTTTAGCCACAAAACCAACTACAGCAAATGATTCTTGGGCTGTTGAAACATTTAAACAAGGTGAAAATGATGCTAAAGATTTTACTAAAGAAAATATAACAACTGATGGTGGAATTAAGGAAGGAGATACTATATTAGTTGTTGAAAAAAATGAGGTAGCATTAAAAGAATCTGTTACTACAGCAACGGAACAAGCAGCGTATACGGCGGGAGCATTTTTTAATGAGAAGCAATTAGAAGAGGGGTTAAGCAATCTTTTAGGGGAATATGAAAGATTAAAGAGTTTATCATCAGAAGATGGTATGAAAGCTGAAAATATTAGAACATGGGAAGAAATCTATAAGGTTACATTAATAAATAAAAATGCAGTAGATAATAAGAATCGTCCAACTCATTCTGTACATCAAGAGTTTAATGGTTATATAAGAGAAAACGGGCAATTTATAAAGTATCACGATGTGACAACATACATTGCTAAGTTAAAAGAAACGTTTGGTGAAAAAGAAATTACAGTAGGATGGAAAAATTCTCGAGATAAAGTCGAACCAAAATTTGTTGGAAATATTGAAGAATTTAAAGAGACTGCTAATTACGAGAGTGAAAAAGCAAATGTCACGAAGTTTAAAGAAGCTCATAAAGCAATTCAATATGTCGACCAAGTTCCAACAAATGCAAATTTTGTAAAAAATGTGTTTGAAGTAAATGTGGATTTCAAACTAGGAGATAAGAATACAGATTATTATTATCCAAGTGAAGATGATGATTCTAATCAACCAGAAAAAACTTATTTAGCTTATAGATTTGGATATAAAGGTGCGGAATATTCTCATGAAGATACTAGATACCAATATGGATTAGGTCAATTATATAAAGAATATGAAAAAGATGGAGTGACTTATAGAGTTGCGGCACCAACTAAATACGATCAATATGCATCAGTTTCTGAGCCTATTTATAGTGAAATTCATTATTACGACTTATACCAACCAACCCGTGCCTACCATATTAGTGATCAACTAACTAATGTTAAAAACATCTACGCTAAGGAAGAAACAGAAACTACTGAGAGTAAAGGTAGTGTCATTGTTAAGTATGAATTAGCGGATGGAACTTCTATTAAAGAAAGTACAGATGTTGTTAAAGATGCAGTGATATCTTCTACAGAAACTAAATATTACTTAAATAAGGATAATCAAAAAGTAGTAGTAGGAACACCAACGACAACAAACAAAGAGGTTTCATATGATGCTACAACGGTAAAACTACAAGAAATAACCAAAGATGGTAAAAAATATAAACTAGTAGGACTGAAAACAGGCTCTCCTACAGAAACAGGGAAAGTTGTTTCAGGAACTACTGAAATTACCTATGTCTATAAACTAGCAACTGGTGGAAATGTATTTGAGAAATACATGTTAGAAGGGACAACTACTGAAATAGCAGCAGGAAAACTACTAACACAAGATGCTTCTATAGGAGATGAATATACGTCTACTGCTCCTAAAGTGGGAACAATACTTCAAAAAGATGGTAAGTCTTATTTTTACAAAGGACATCGTGCTACATCAGCGTCAGAAACGGGTACAGTTGATGAAAATGAAAAAACGGTTATTTATGACTTTGTAGAATATTTTAGTGAAAAAGGTGAACCAGAAGTACAGCCGGCATTACCAGAAGGAGTCGTAAGTGAGAAGGGTGAACCAGAAGTACGACCAGCATTACCAGAAGGAGTTGTAAGCGAGAAGGGCGAACCAGAAGTACGACCAGAATTGCCAGAAGGAGTTGTAAGTGAGAAGGGTGAACCGGAAGTACGACCAGTATTACCAGAAGGAGTTGTAAGCGAGAAGGGCGAACCAGCGATTCATCCTGTAGCTCCATTATTGATTACTCGTCATATTATTATTGAATCGAATGAAGAACTCGTTCCAATTCAAATTGGTAAATTGGCACCCAAATCTGATATCATTTCGAAAAATGGTAAGAAATATCGATATACAATGACCCATGAAAAAGATGGCATTGTTACCCATTTGTACACTGAGGTAATAGGTGATGATGTAACGAAACCACAGGATCAAGAATACCTTCAGTCAAATTCTGTTAAGATTGATGAACCTACAAAACAAGAAGGTTCTCATCAAGATGAAGCGGTTGCCCAAGAGGAGGACAAGTCATCTTATGGGAAACACTCAGAATCTGGGGAAGAGTTACCTCAAACAGGGCAAGCTGAACTTCCAAACACTGGTACAGCAGACAATGCTAGCCTAGCAGCATTTGGACTTTTAGGTGTCTTGAGTGGATTTGGACTTGTTGCTCGCAAGAAAAAAGAAGACTAATTCTAATTAGATTTTCTGATAAGAATAAGGAGTAGGATATCATATCCGCTCCTTTTCTTTTTGGGATTGAGATGAGAGTTATCATAGCATTGGTTAAAAATTTTCGGTAGTTTGATTGTCAATTCTCTGTAGATTTTCTCGTTCTAATCCCATATAGACAAGATTACAGAATCATGATCTATAAGTTGTCTGGCTTGACTTTCTTGATGGGAATTATATAATAGATGTAATAAAAATAATTACAACTGAGAAAGAGGGCCATTTATGACCTATGAATACAAAAGCCACATTTATTTAGCAGAGGCAGTTTTAAATGTAAAGGATTTGGCAAGTCAAACAGCCTTTTATCAGCAAGTTATTGGTTTAGAAATCTTATCTCAAACTGAGACAGAGGTCATTCTGGGACTTGGAGGAAAAGCCTTGGTACACTTGATTCAAGCACAAGGGAGCGGTGAAGTAAGGGAACATTATGGTCTTTACCATCTGGCTATTCTTTTGCCGACACGCAAGGCTTTGGCTGATGTCTTGAAACACCTGACGGATTTGCAGATTCCTCTTGTCGGCGGTGCAGACCACGGTTACAGTGAGGCCATTTACTTGGAAGATTTGGAGGGAAATGGCATTGAACTCTATCGCGATAAACCCGTTTCCACATGGGATATTCGAGAAGATGGATGCATTATCGGAGTGACGGAGGCCCTTGCGGCACAGGATATCTATGAGTTGGGGGAAAGAGTAGAGCCCTTTATTCTAGCAGAAGGTACGAGAATGGGGCATATTCATCTTTCAGTCAAGGATAGTCGAAAGTCCAGCCAGTTTTATCAAAAGGTGTTAGGACTAGAGGATAAATTCAGTGTACCTAGCGCTAGTTGGATTGCGGCTGGGGATTACCATCATCATTTGGCAGTCAACGAATGGGGAGGAAAAGGTCTGGCTCCGCGTAAGCAAGGCTTGCCAGGTTTGGCCTACTATGTTATCGAAGTCACACATAAAGAAGAACTGTTAACGATTGCCCAGAGAGCACAAGAAGTTGATGCACCAATCAAGTGGCTGACATCGAGCCAGTTGGAAATCACAGACCCAGACGGAATCGTGACCCGTATTCGTTTAGACAGGATATGATGACAATCAGAGGATCAATTGTAGAAAGTACCCCTTATTCTAGTCAGATACGTAGAAAATTTGATATGATAGTAGGGAACAAGGAGAAGAATACAATGACCAGTGAATACCAGAAAATGATAGCGGGAGAGGTTTACCGTCCATCGGATCCAGAATTGCGAGCCTTGGCTCAGGCTTCTCGCCAAAAACAGTCTGCCTTTAACAAGGAAGAAGATCCCTTAAAGGGAGCCGAAATCATCAAGACTTGGTTTGGGTCAACCGGACAAAATCTTTATGTTAATCCACGCCTGGTGGTCGATTATGGGGTCAATATCCATCTAGGGGAAAATTTTTATTCTAATTGGAACTTGACCATGCTGGATGTTTGTCCGATTCGTATCGGAGACAATGCCATGATTGGCCCCAATTGTCAGTTTTTAACCCCACTCCATCCGCTGGATCCGCATGAACGCAATTCAGGGGTTGAATACGGAAAGCCCATCACCATCGGTGATAATTTCTGGGCTGGAGGTGGTGTTATTGTCCTTCCTGGAGTGACACTGGGCAATAATGTTGTTGCTGGAGCAGGGGCTGTAATCACTAAATCCTTTGGCGACAACGTTGTCCTAGCTGGTAATCCTGCGCGTGTGATTAAGGAGATACCTGTGAAATAGAAGTAAAAAGGAACAGCGGAGGTTGTTTCTTTTTATGGGTTTTATCATCTTTTACCCAGCTCACATTTACCTACTCTATATCTTAGCAAGTTTGTTTCATTGATTAATTTTAAAGCATTTCGTAACTGGGATGTTTTTTTCTATTCCCCTCCTTGACACTGTGTCAGTTTTTGATACAATAGTACAAAATTAGAGGAGGTAGGCTATGATTCAGAAACACGCAATTCCCATTTTAGAGTTTGATGACGATTCTCAGGCAGTCATCATGCCCAATCATGAGGGGCTGGACTTGCAATTGCCCAAGAAGTGTGTCTATGCTTTTTTAGGTGAGGAGATAGACCACTATGCGAGGGAAGTCGAGGCGGACTGTGTCGGCGAATTCGTTTCTGCCACCAAGACATACCCAGTATACGTCATCAACTACAAAGGCGAGGAAATCTGTCTGGCTCAGGCTCCTGTCGGTTCAGCTCCAGCAGCCCAGTTTATGGATTGGTTGATTGGCTATGGTGTGGAGCAGATTATTTCCACTGGAACCTGTGGTGTGCTGGCTGATATAGAAGAAAATGCCTTTCTAGTCCCTGTTCGCGCTCTGCGAGATGAAGGAGCTAGTTATCACTATGTGGCACCTTCTCGTTATATGGAAATTCAGCCAGAGGCTATTGCTGCTATTAAGCGAGTTTTGGAAGCCAGCGGGATTCCTTATGAAGAAGTCATGACCTGGACGACAGACGGTTTTTACCGAGAAACGGCTGAAAAGGTGGCTTATCGCAAGGAAGAAGGCTGTGCTGTTGTGGAGATGGAGTGTTCTGCGCTTGCGGCAGTAGCCCAACTGCGTGGGGTTCTCTGGGGAGAGTTGCTGTTCACAGCTGATTCCTTAGCAGACTTGGACCAGTACGATAGTCGTGACTGGGGTTCAGAAGCTTTCGAGAAGGCCTTGGAACTCTGTCTTGATATTGCCTTTCAGTTCTAGCTACTCTCCTTCTTTTTATGGTACAATGGATGTATGTTATTCAAATTATTTGTGAAAAAAATTGAAAGAGCCTTGGGTGGACTTTCACCAGCTCGTCGGATTTTTTTAAGTTTCGCTGGAGTTATTTTTATAGGTTCTCTTTTTTTGAGCTTACCTTTTGTTCAGGTAAGTGGTTCGCAGGCTACTTATTTTGACCATCTCTTTACGACGGTGTCTATGGTCTGTGTGACTGGCCTTTTTACGCAACCAGTGGCTACTACCTATAATGTCTGGGGGCAGTTGATTTGTATGCTCTTGATACAGATTGGTGGTCTGGGGCTCATGACCTTTATCGGGGTCTTTTATATTCAGGGGAAGCAAAAGCTCAGTCTTCGCAGTCGTGAAACTATTCAGGAAAGCTTTAGTTACGGGGAGACTCGGTCGCTGAAGGCCTTTATGCGATCTATCTTTTTGACGACTTTTCTAGTGGAGGGCTTGGGTGCCTTTCTACTAAGTTTCCGTTTTATTCCTGAGTTCGGCTGGGGACGAGGCATTTTTACCTCTATCTTTTTAGCCATTTCAGCCTTTTGTAATGCTGGTTTTGATAATTTCGGCAGTAGCAGTTTAGTGGCTTTTCAGACGGATCCCTTGATCAATCTGGTCATTGCTGGCTTGATTATCACAGGTGGTCTTGGCTTTATGGTCTGGTTTGACTTGGCAACCCAGTTTGACAAGAAGAAAAAACGCCGTCTGCGTTTCCACACCAAGTTGGTCCTTTTCTTGACTGCAGGGATTTTGCTGTTTGGGACAGTATCCACACTCTTTACGGAGTGGCACAATCCAGGAACCATTGGCAATCTCAGTGTCCCAGAGAAAGTGCTGGTTAGCTTTTTCCAAACCGTCAGCATGAGAACGGCTGGCTTTGCTTCTATTGACTACACTCAAGCTCGGCCTGTGACCTTGTTTATCTATATCCTACAGATGTTTCTCGGAGGAGCGCCTGGAGGGACGGCTGGGGGTCTCAAGATTACGACTTTCTTTGTCTTGTTGGTTTTTGCGCGTAGTGAATTGCTGGGCTTGCCTCATGCCAATGTTGCGCAGAGAACCATTGAGGCTCGAACAGTCCAAAAATCCTTTAGTGTCTTCATTATCTTTTTGATGACCTTCTTGTTGGGCTTGATGTTGTTGGGAATTACAGCAGAAGGAACACCGCGATTTATCTACCTCATGTTTGAGACCATTTCAGCCCTTGCGACAGTTGGGGTAACGGCAAATCTGACGCCAGAATTGGGCAAGCTAGCTCTTAGCATTGTCATGGTGCTCATGTTTATTGGCCGTATCGGTCCCTTGACCTTGCTGGTTAGTCTAGCGGATTACCAGCCTGATAAGAAAGATTTGATTCAGTATATGAAAGCAGATATTAGTATTGGATAAGAAAGGAAGAACGATGTCAGATCGTACGATTGGAATTTTAGGTTTGGGGATTTTCGGGAGTAGTGTCCTGACGGCCCTAGCCAAGCAAGATATGAATATCATTGCCATCGATGACCACGCCGAGCGTATCAATCAATTTGAGCCTGTTTTGGCGCGTGGAGTTGTGGGCGATATTACAGATGAGGAACTCCTCAGAACCGCTGGTATTGATACCTGTGATACAGTTGTAGTCGCGACAGGGGAAAATCTAGAATCGAGTGTGCTTGCAGTTATGCATTGTAAGAGCTTGGGCGTACCAAGGGTTATTGCCAAGGTCAAAAGCCAGACAGCCAAGAAGGTGCTAGAAAAAATCGGTGCTGACTCGGTGATTTCACCTGAGTATGAAATGGGGCAGTCTCTAGCGCAGACCATTCTCTTTCATAACAATGTTGATGTCTTTCAGCTGGATAAAAATGTGTCTATCGTAGAGATGAAAATTCCGAGTGTTTGGGCAGGTCAAAGCCTGAGCCAGCTAGATTTACGTGGCAAATACAATCTCAATGTCCTAGGATTTCGTGAACAAGAAAATTCACCACTGGATGTCCAGTTTGGACCTAATGACCTCTTGAAGGCAGATGCCTATATCTTGGCGGTCATTAACAACCAGTATCTAGATGACTTGGCAGAATTAAATTCGTAAGGAGGGAACTTCCCTCTTTTTTGATGTCCAAGATAGCAGTAGAGAGAAACCTTCATCCCAAATGAGACCATAACCCCTTGTATTCTAGTAAAAGTCCTTCAAAAGCTGGACTTTATGGTAAAATAGAAAGAAGTGACAAGAGAGAAAGAAAAAATCAGTCCCCTAAAGGAGTAGATTATGAAGTTATTGTCTATCGCCATCCCTAGCTATAATGCCGCTGCCTATCTTCATTACTGTGTGGAGTCGCTAGTGATTGGTGGTGAGCAAGTTGAGATTTTGATTATCAATGACGGGTCGCAAGACCAGACTCAGGAAATAGCTGAGCGTTTAGCCAACAAGTATCCTAGCATTGTTAGAGCTATTTATCAGGAAAATAAAGGCCATGGCGGTGCTGTCAATCGCGGCTTAGCGGAGGCTTCTGGTCGTTATTTTAAAGTAGTTGATAGTGATGACTGGGTGGATCCTCGTGCCTATTTAAAAATTCTTGAAACCTTGCAGGAACTAGAGAGTGAGGGGCAAGAGGTTGACGCCTTTGTGACCAATTTTGTCTATGAAAAGGAAGGTCAGTCTCGTAAGAAGAGTATGAGTTACGAGTCAGTCTTGCCTGTCCAGCAGATTTTTGGCTGGGATCAGGTTGGAAATTTCTCAAAAGGCCAGTATATCATGATGCACTCGCTGATTTACCGGACAGATTTGTTGCGAGCGAGCCAGTTCCAATTGCCTGAGCATACTTTTTATGTCGATAATCTCTTTGTCTTTACCCCCCTTCAGCAGGTCAAGACCATGTACTATCTGCCTGTCGATTTCTATCGTTATTTGATTGGGCGTGAGGACCAGTCTGTCAATGAGCAAGTGATGATTAAGCGCATTGACCAGCAACTCAAGGTTAATCGTCTTTTAGTAGACCAGCTTGATTTATCTAAAGTAAGCCACCCCAAAATGCGAGAATATCTGCTGAATCACATTGAGATTACGACGGTTATTTCCAGTGCCTTGCTCAACCGAGCAGGCACAGCAGAGCATCTTGCCAAAAAACGGGAGCTGTGGACCTATATTCAGCAGGAAAATCCAGAGGTCTTTCAGGCTATTCGGAAGACCATGTTGAGCCGTTTGACCAAACATTCAGTCTTACCAGCTCGCAAACTTTCTAATGTCGTCTATCAAATCACCAAATCTGTTTATGGATTTAATTAATATAAGTATTTTATAAGAGGGATTTAAGAAAAATTTTAACTTTTTCTTAATCCTTTTTAATTTTAGGAGATTATACTAGAGTCATCAAATAAAGAAAAACTCTAAGGAGAATCCTATGAAATTCAATCCAAATCAAAGATATACTCGTTGGTCTATTCGCCGTCTTAGTGTCGGTGTTGCCTCAGTTGTTGTGGCCAGTGGCTTCTTTGTCCTAGTTGGTCAGCCAAGTTCTGTACGTGCCGATGTGGTCAATCCGACCCCTGCTCAAGTTGTACCAGATGCTACTTCGGTGAGTGAAAAGAGCGATTTACCAGTAGAACTTCTCAAAGAAGCAGTCGATACAGCTCTTCCTTCAGAACAGGCAGACTCAGCACCTAAAGCAAGCTTGGATACTACAAGCTCTCCAGAAAAAGCGGATGTGACTGCTAAAGACCAAGTGGTAGCACCCAAAGAAGAAGTGCAAGCAAAACCTGAAGCTAAGAAAGAAACAGAAGATGCGGTTAAACCTGCGACAAATCCTGCTCCTGAAGTCTCTGGACAAGACCGTGAAGCAAGTGAAGCTCAGCCAGCAACTACTCCAGCCGAAGTTCAAAAAGGCGTAGCCGACAATACCAAAGATACCGTAGACGTTCCAGCTACTTACTTGGATAAAGCCAACTTCCCTGGCCCATTCACAGCCGGTGTTAACCAAGTCATTCCATATGAATTCTTCGCTGGTGACGGTATGCTAACTCGTCTTATCCTGAAGGATTCAGACAAGGCCCCATGGTCAGATAACGGTTCAGCCAAAAATCCCGCCCTTCCACCAGTAGAAAACTTAGGCAAAGGTCTTTACTTCTATGAAGTAGACTTGGCAGGAACTCAAGGTAAATCAGATAAAGATTTGTTAGACCTCTTAAAACAAAACGGCACTCAAAGTTACAAGGCAACTATCAAGGTATACGGTGCCAAAGACGGTAAGGCCGATTTGAGCAATCTCGTAGCGACTAAGGATTTGGATGTCAACTTGAACGGCTTGACTACTCCAGCTGAAGTGCAAAAGGGCGTGGCTGACAATACCAAAGACACAGTAGATGTTCCGGCTACATACTTGGACAAAGCCAATTTCCCAGGCCCATTCACAGCTGGTGTCAACCAAGTTATTCCTTACGAGTTCTTCGCCGGTGACGGTATGTTAACTCGTCTTATCTTGAAAGCTTCTGATAAAGCCCCATGGTCAGACAACGGTTCAGCTAAAAATCCGGCCCTTCCACCAGTAGAAAAATTGGGCAAAGGCCTCTACTTCTACGAAGTGGACTTGGCAGGTACCCAAGGCAAATCTGATAAAGAACTTCTTGACCTCTTGAAACAAAACGGTACTCAAAGCTATAAAGCTACCATCAAAGTGTACGGTGCTAAAGACGGCAAGGCTGATTTGAGCAATCTCGTAGCAACAAAAGATTTGACAGTAAACTTGAATGGACAACAGTCTCTGATTCCGATGCAGT
>ERZ773006.597-NODE-597-length-15653-cov-3.55116_pt1 | contig 15653 bp, 15 predicted proteins | sample MGYA00580843_ERZ773006 | MGnify/ENA primary metagenome ERZ773006 (study PRJEB29015, sample SAMEA2738011) | human oral metagenome | biome: human oral; feature: human-associated habitat; material: dental | place: China | collected 2052 ... | reverse complement strand
CGTAGACGACGTCGTATCCGGCGGGCTTGCCGTCGGCGTCGATGTAGCCGAAGGGGGCCTTGTCGGAGAAGATGCCGATGACGATCTCGCCGGCTTCCTTGATCTGCTCGGGGCTGCGGTCGCCGACCTGCGCGCCGGACGAGGAGGACGAGGAGGAGGTCGCGCCACCGGAGCATGCGGCCATGCCGAGGGCTGCGACCATGGCGACGGCGGCCGTGGCGAGTCGAAGGAATGGCTTCTTGCGTGCGTGAGTGGCGCTCATGAGGGCTCCTGATCTGCGGGATTTATCAAACCGAGGGGTATTCCCCGGCGTTGGTGTCGATGTTTTCATTGCTTCGGACCACATGCGAGGGGGCGATCCAGTTTTGGAACTATGTGACAAACGAGCGCGGTGACAAACCGCGGAATTCCGGGCCAGGACCAAGGGCCCAACAAAACGTGGAAGTCGTCACGCTACGGTGCGCCCGCTCGCAATTGGACGGATTGGCACGCGAAAATTGCATCCATGCCCAAGCTACCGCGCACCGTGAACCTCCCCGTGCCGGCTAGCCCTACCCGCCGCGAGATCCTCGAGGGCCTGCGCATCACGGCACCCGTGGCCGCGGGATACATCCCGCTGGGCCTCGCGTACGGCGTTCTCGTCATCCAACTGGGCCTGCCGTGGTGGTTGGCTCCGGCACTTTCCCTGTCCGCCTACTCAGGGTCCGCCGAGCTGCTCGTCGTGACGCTGGCAGCGCAGAATACGCCACTGGCCGTCATCGCGGTGACGATGCTGCTGGTGAACTTCCGCCTCCTGTTTTTCGCGTTCTCATTCCCGCTGCACGTGATTGAGGGGCGTTTCGCGCGCCTCTTCTCGATGTACGCCCTCGTGGACGAGGCCTACGCGCTGACCGCCGCCCGCCCGAACGGGTGGACGAAGCCTCGTCTATTGGCGATGCAGGTTCTCTTTAACCTGACGTGGGTGACGTCGAGCCTCGTGGGCGTGTCTGCGGGTTCCTTGATTCCGACGCAGATCGAGGGCCTGGATTTCGCACTCACGGCCCTGTTCATCACGCTGACGCTGGACGCAGCGCGCACGAGGCGCGAGCTGCCCTCGGTCCTCCTGGCCGGCGCGTCCTTCGCGGTGGCCATGGTGGCGGCGCCCGGACAGCGTCTCCTGGTGGCGCTCCTGCTGTTCGTCGCGTGCCTGGTGGTTCGCCACATCCTTCATCGCCGAGGCATCCTGCACTCCCCCGAATCTCCGGCCTCGGCTGATGGGCGGGGTCAGGCGGCCCACGAAGGGGGTGCGCAGTGACTCCGACGCTGGGCTACCTGCTGGCGCTCCTGGTGATCGTCTTCGTCATCGACTTTACGTTGCGCGCTCTGCCGTTCAAGATTCTGGAGCCGCTGCGCGATTCGCGTTTCGTCTCCGACATGGCGGTATGGATGCCGCCCGGCATCATGCTGATCCTGGTGCTCTCCACACTGTCGCAGAGCGCGCAGGCGTCGGGTGACCGCTGGTGGGCGGCACTGGTGGCGACGGGCGTGACGGTCGCGGTGCACCTGCTGAGCGGCCGCAAGCTCCTGTGGAGCGTCGGCATCGGAACGGTCTGCTACGTCGCGCTGCTGAACTGGCTCTGACGACCTGGCTGTCGCGAACGGGGTGTCACCAGCTGGCTGGGCTCCAGCTGGCTGGGCCCATGAGTGAAGGCGCAGACACCTACCAGAAATTTCGCATGCAATTCGGTTGCGTGAACTTTCAACAACCTCCGGAATCGTTGCAATTCCAACGATGCCAATTCAAATCCTGAAATAGTCACAGGGGAATTGCATGCGAAATTGCTAGGCGCACACCAAGCAGCCCGACCCGGCCTTGCAAAGCACACGCAGCACCCGGAACACCCGTGGGGCCACAAGCAACACCATCAATGAGGCGGGCCGCCGCCCACGGCGCAGCACGGCCCCACAGCCGGGCCAAACCGCACCCAGAACAGCCACGGCCACAACGGCACCGCCCCAAAACCGCTACCATTGTGTCCATGCACACAGAGTCGTACCTGCACCATGGCCACACCGTTTACGAGCACCGTCTGGACGTCCCGCTGGATCATCTGCGCCCGACGGGTGAGGACAATCCGACGATCCAGGTTTTCGCGCGCGAGGTCGTGCGTCAGGGCCGCGAGGATGCGCCCTACGCGGTGTTTCTGCAGGGCGGCCCGGGCTACCCGAGCCCGCGTTTTGGCACGTTTACCGGCGGATGGATGAATCGTCTCCTGCAGGATTACCGTGTGGTGCTCCTGGATCAGCGAGGCACAGGCCAGTCGACCCGCATGGACGCTCAGGCGCTCTCCCACTTGGACACGGACGAGGAGAAAGCCGCGTACCTGCGCCACTTCCGCCAGGACCAGATCGTGTACGACGCGGAGGCGTTGCGGCGCGAGCTGTGCGGGGATGACCCGTGGACGACGCTCGGCCAGTCTTTCGGCGGCTTTATCACGACCTCGTACCTGTCGCTGGCTCCCCAGGGCCTGAAGGCCAGCTTGATCACGGGAGGCCTGCCCGGCCTCGTCCATGTGGATGAGATCTACCGTCTGACGTATGAGCGCACGGCGGCGCGCAACCGCACGTACTTCCAGCGCCACCCGGGCGATGAGCGCACGGTGCGTGAGCTGTGCGCGCACTTGGCGGACACGGAGGAGACGCTGCCGACGGGCGAGCGCCTCTCCCCCGCGCGCCTGCGCATGATCGGCATGATGCTGGGCGGCCAGAGCAACACGGATCAGCTGCACTACCTGCTTGAGGGTCCGTGGACGTCGGTTCGAGGCGAGCGCCGCCTCTCGTCGCAGTTCCTGGCGGCGATCGGCTCGCAGGTGGACGTCGCGCCGATTTACGGCGTATTCCAGGAGTACATCTACGCGTGTGCGACGCCGGATCTGGTGGGCACGGCGACGCTCTGGGCGGCGGATCGCCTGGCCGAGGAGATCCCGGGCTTCGCGAAGGACGCGAACCCGCTGGATGAGAGCGAGCCTTTCTACCTGACGGGCGAGCATTTCATGCGCCGCGTGTTCGACGAGGATCCGGGCTTGGCGCCGCTGAAGGGCGCGGCGGAGATCCTGGCGTCGACGACGGAGGCGGCTCCCGTGTACCTGCCGGACGTGTTGGCTGAGAACACGGTGCCGGTGGCGGCGGCCGTGTACTACGACGACATGTTCGTGCCGCGCGAGCTGTCCCTGGACACGGGCAACCTGATCGGTGCCCGGCACTACATCACGAACGAGTACCAGCACGACGGTTCCGCCTATTCGGGCGGGAAGGTCGTCTCTCGCCTGCTGGACCTGCTCGCGGACTGATCCGCGAAGCCTGATCGAAAGGACTGGCTATGGCCGCCTCATCTACCTGTTCTTGTCCGTGCGCCGGCTCGGTGGACCCGACTCGGGTCGCGGGGTTCGCGGCGGGTGTGGGCGCGACTGTCGCCTGGTACGCCCTGCCGGATTACGTGCGCTCGCGCCCGTTGCGCGGCCTCGTGAAGGCGGGTTTGCTGGGGGTGCTCGGCTGGTCGATGGTGGCGCAGCTGCCGGAGGGCGCGGAGCTTCCGCCCTACGACGACGAGGATGTGGATTGCTCGAAGTCCTCACCCGTGGCGGGCGAGGATCCGCTGGAGGGCGTGACGGAGGCGGATCCGGCCGAGTTGGCGGTTCTCGCGGGCGCGGCGCTGGGTTCGGCGATGATCACGGTCGGGGTGGAGCGTTGGCTGTTCCGCCGCGGTGAGCGTCGCCGCGCGCAGGGCGCTCGTTTTGCCCATACGAGGCAGGGGCTGGCCCTGGGCGGTTTGGAGGCCGCGTTGACGGTGCTGACGTTCGGCGCGGGGGCTGTGCGAGGCAGGCTCTCGAAGGACTGAGGCGGCGCGCGCCGACTGCCCGCTACCAACCGTCCACGCGCGAGCCGCCGTTAGCGTTCGCGCCTGAAAACCATGTAGCGGGCGATGGCGGCGCCGATCCACCCGCAGGCCATGACGAGGATGGGCACGCCCACGGCCGTCCACCACGAGGACGCGGGGACAAAGTACCGCAGCACCGCGAATGCCACGGGGGTGACGACGAGGAGCGCGAGCGAGATCGTCGCTATCGTCGCACCGACGGGTCGGCGCTTGAACGTCAGGTCCACGACCTCGCGGCGCGTCTTGCCCTGTCCGGCGGCGACCTGTGAGAGGTGTCTGCGCACTGCGCTGTCCATGCCGCGCAGGGGAATCAACGCGGACCATACCAGTCCGACGATGATCGCCGCGTCGCGACTGCCGAACACGTAGACGAGGCCTGCGATCGACCAGCCGATCACATAGGTGATCGTCAGGCCCAGGCAGAGGTAGAAGAGCTGCTTGAACACCAGCCAGTGGAGCTTATTCTCGTATGTTTTCTCGTTGGGGTTCTCCGCGAGGAGGTCGCGGTAGAGGCGGCTGGTGGCGTCGGTGCGGTCGACTTCTTGTATGTCCGCGATCGCTTCGCGGGCGGCCTCGTTGTTTGGGTCGAGTGAGAGGACGCGTTGGTAGACGTCGAGTGCCGCTTGTTCGTCGTCCCGGGCGAGCAGCCGACCGAGGGTGTTGAGCGCAAAGGGGTCTTCGGGGTCGAGACGCGCGCCTTCCCGCGCCTCGCGCAGCGCCTCCTCCCACTGGAAGTTGCGCGCGAGGACGTGGGCCCTCATGGTGTGGCTGAAACCTTGTTCTGGCGCGAGTTCGACGAGGCGCGTGGCGTGTTTGAGGGCGAGCTTGCGGTCTCCCTCCAAGTAGCTCAGCCAGTACAGCGCGCTGGGGTTGTTGGGGGAGGCTTCGACGGCTCGCCGAGCGCACGCATAGGCCTTCTCAGGCTCGTGATTTGTGAGGTGAGCGTGGGCGAGGAGACAGTTCACTCGCGCTGAGACCTCGGGGTCGTCCTGAGGGATCGTGACGAGTTTTTCGATGGCTCGTTCGGGGCGCTTGATGTCGATCAAGGCCTGGGCGTGATTGATCCGCTTGGAGATCTCCTCGGGAGACATCGGTCCTCCTCGGTATCGGTAGCGAACGGCGAGGGGTGGGCAGCGCGAGTGCGCCGCCCACCTCCTCACATCAGGTTGTTTGCCTTCATGTACTCGGCGAGGTCGTCGTATTGGCCGTCTCGATTGCCGTATTCGACGATGTTGCGGGCGGTGACGAACCAGGGTCCCGCACTGGGCCGAATCTGCGCCAGCGCCCTCAAGAAGTCCTGCATGGTCACCATGCGCACGTTTCCTGTGCGCACGGAGTCCATCATCGCGTATTCGACGGCGCTGTCGACCAGGTGGGCCAGGTCGGCGCCGGTGAATCCATCGGTGTGCTGGACCAGGTATCCCATGTCGATGCCTTCGACGGGGCGCGACTTGAGGTGGTGGTAGAGAACTGCCTGGCGGGCGGGTCCATCGGGAGGTAGGACAGCGACGCAGCGGTCGAAGCGTCCGGGCCTGCGCAGCGCGGGGTCCACGTCCCACGGGGTGTTGGTGGCAGCCAGGATGAAGACGCCTTCGTTGTCGGCTCCGATGCCGTCCAGTTCCATGAGGAGCTGGTTGGTGACCGGTCGCATGTAGGAAGCAGACGACGGCGATCGCCTCATGCCGACCGCGTCGATTTCGTCAAGGAAAAGGACGACGGGGGCGCAGGCGCGCGCGGTCTCGAAGACATCGTGGAGATTGTTCTCGGAGTCACCGATGTAGTGGCCAAGGACGTCACTGATCCTGACGTTCATGAACGCGGCACCGACCTCGCCGGCGAGAGCGCGGGCGATGTAGGTCTTGCCGCATCCGGGAGGACCGTAGAGCAGCAGGCCACCGCTGAGGCTCTTACCGTAGAGCTTGCGGATTTCCGGGTTGCGCAGGGGGGCCAGGAAGGCCATGGTGAGGCGGTCCTTGACGGACTGCATACCGCCGACGTCGGCCAGCGTTGCCGTCACTGTCTCAACGTCCCACGCGTCGCCTTGGGGTTTGTCGTCGATTTCGACTTCGCCGTCGGTTGCTCCCACCTTCACAAATGCCGGGGCGGGCCCGCCGACCTGCTTCTCGGCACTCTTCCAGTCGAAGTTTTCCGGATCGGCGCCGTCGGCGGAAGCGGGGTCATCCTGACCATCTCCGGCCTCGCCTGTCGACGCGCCTCCCTCGGCCGTCTGCGGGAAGGCCGCGGGATGAATCGTCACGATCGCGGGAATGCCTGCGTCGTCCGAGGCAGGGGCGGCGGGCGCAGACGGAGCGGGTGCCTCGGGGGCGGGGACGGTCTCAACCTCGTCCGAGGCGGGGGCCGCGGGCTCAGGATCAGCGGCAGTCGGCCTGTCTACGGCCGGGGCCGAGGCCTCGGGCGCCTCGGGGGGCACCGGGACCTCGCGGGCGAAGGCCGCCTCAGGCAACACCCGATCCTCGTCTGTTGCGGGCGCGGCAGGCTCAGCCTCGTCGACGGTAGGCGCAGACGGGGCGGGGGCCTCGGGCACGCCGAGGGCGCTGCGCATGAGGGCCGAGACGCGCTCGTTGTGCGGGTCGACGGCCAGGACAACGGCCAGGTGGGAGACGGCTTCGGCGCCCCTCCCCTCGGCGATCAGGAGTTCGGCGAGGTGCTCGCGCAGGGCATGGTCCTCGGGTTGCTGTTCGATGATCGACGCGAGGGAGTCGATGAGAGGATTCGTCATGCGATAAGCCTACCGGCTGGCAGGCTTCTGGGTCTATGCGCGCGCAAACAAATCGCGCGCACAGATGACATTAGAGGGTGCGCGCGGTGATCCTGCGCAGGGCTTGGCAGGAGCGCCAGGAATTGACGAGGCCCATCGCGAGAGGCAGGGAGACGAGGGCCGCCAGGAGAGCAGATTCGGTGGCGACGGCGATGGCGCCGACGGCGAGGAATCCGATAAACCAGGCGAGCTGCATGCGCGCGCAGGCAGTCATGATGGCGCCGTCGCGCCGGGCGGCGCGCAGGGCGGCGTGAGAGTCGGAGAAGATGACGAGGTCCTCGTTGCAGTCCCATTCGCGATGCCACCGGCGCGCGACGACGATGAGCGCGGCGAGGAGCGCGAGGAGAATGAGGCCTCCTCCGAGGATGAGGGCCAGGGCCACGGCAGCGAGCGTTTCGATAGTCGCCTCGGGCATGGAGGACATTTCGACGACGGCGACGATCGCGCTCACGGAGATGATGAGGAGGACGGTGACGACATCGATGGCGATGTTGATGCGGCCCTGCTTCTTTTGCCCGGAGCGCACGCGGTTATAGCGACGCAATTGGTCATTCCCCAGGCGGTAGGGCCTGGGCGGTGCGGCGAATTCTAAGGGCTGATGGGTCACACCCTCACAATAGCGCTGTCTGTTGATTATCCGCGCCTTACAACGCAACTGTCAGGCGCCTAGTTTGACACGTTTTCGATGGTCAGGATATAAGCATGGGCACAGAGTGATCGAGATTTTAACCGACCGAATGAATCACCGCGTCAGCGCCATCAGAACGAAAAGAATGAGTCCAGCCAGCACGATCATGCGAATGAAGTCCATGACGGAGCTTCCCAGGTCGGGGAATCGCTTACGCAGGCGTGTAAAGGTCAGGCGCACGCCGCGCGGCAACGTGCGGTTGAACAGCGCGATCTGGAGGAACGCGAACGCGTATCCGCTCAGCGCCGACGCGGCATACAGGAGGAAGAAAAGGAGCGCGCGCTCATCCGTCATGTAGCGCAGGGTGAAGAGATAGCCCAGACCGGACCCGAATCCGCCGACGATCGCGAATATCCACGCCTTATCGAGCACGAAGGTCACGCGCTTGAGCATCCCCCGGTAGGCCGTCGCGACGGCCGGCTGCATTTCGATAGCGTACGAGGAACGCCCGGCCCCCTTGAGGGGATGGGCGAGGGAGTCGTATGCGAACTTCGCCTCGGCCAGGTCCGGGGCGTTCGCCTTGGCGCGACCGAACGCCCACTGCGCAGCGCCCGGGTCCACGGGTTCCCACAGGCGCCCGTAGGCCATGAGGAGCTCAACATCGTCGGGGAATCCGTCGGTGGCGACCTGCGAGACGGACAGCGCCTCCTCATACCGCCCCAGGTCGACGAGGCAGAGGGTCAGTTCGCGCGCAATCTCAGGGGATTGGGGATGCAGGCGCATGCCCGCCATGGCCACGGCCTCGGCATCAGCGACGAGGCCTTGGCGGCGCTGGGCACGGGCGATGAGCGCGAAGGGTGCGGCCATGTCGTCCCCATAGGCGCGTGCGCGCGTCGCATACTCCTCGCACACGGGATACAGGCCGAGGCGGTCAGCGCAGGCAGCGGCCTGAATGTCGCGGCGGTAGCACGCATCCTCGCCCACGACCACCATGGACTCCAGCATGGCCAGGGCCGAACGGTCGTCGTGCTGGGCGAGCGCCGCGTCAACGTCGGCGAAGGTGGGCGTCGTCATGGCGCATACGATACCGCCCCACACGCGCCCGCGGTGACCTCGTCCACGGCCTGCGACCGGCCTCCTTCTCGCAGTAAAACGCCCGCGCTATGGCCTCAGGCGCAACCGCATCACCCCGCGGTCCGCCGACCTCCAACGTCCCTCTCCGCTTCCCACACTCAATACCCCATGTTGCACACTTCACATTGTTACGTAATCATTAGGCGGCAATTTAGCGCCGCACCCTCTAGGCTGGGGAACAGCACAATAGTTTCTCATTAACCCAGAAAAGATCGCTGAGCAATGAAGCACTTCCGCACCGTCGAGGCCGGGCTTGCCGTCGCCCTCTCCCTGACGCTAGCCCCGACCGCGACGTTCGCAGCACCATCACAGGAAAACGTTTCTTCCGAGGACACGTCCATCACGGCCCCCACTAACCCACCCGTGTCCGACGAAGACCGCCAAACAGCTGACGCCCAACAGGCCGAGGAGGACGCCCGGGCAGCGCGCCCCGACCCGCAGCCACCCACCTCGGCCACACCCTCGGCCCCTTCGACGCAGACCCCACCCCTGGTCACCACGCGCCCTGACGGGAGCATCGGCAACGACGAGGTGCACATCCTGTCCCTCTCGGGCGCCGACTGCATCGTCGTCGAGTCGAACGGCCACTTCGGAATCGTGGACGCAGGCGACGACAACGACTACCCAGACGGGTCAGACCCCCGATACCCATGGCGAGCAAACATCGCGACATGGGGACAGGAAGACCAGGTGCGCCCCTACCTCGACAGTCTGGGCATCAACTCCTCCAACCTCGACTTCTTCATCGGCACTCACCCGCACTCCGACCATATCGGCTGGGCTGACACTCTGATCCACAGGTACCATCCCAAGCACATCTACACGCCCGTCTACGACGATTCCTACTCGGTCAGCGATGAAGTGAACCCGCTGTGGGACAACCAGAAGGTCTACGACGACCTCGTAGCCGCGGCAACGTGGGCTCAGGGCGCGTACGGGGCAACCTTCAACCAGCACGTCAAGCCCGGACAAGGCGACCTCATCCAGATGGGCGACATGCTCATCCAGATCATCCCCCTGTCTCCCGACGAGGAATACGCGCACCCCGGCAAGCTCACGAACACGAACCTCATCAGCTACACGGCAAAGATCACCGCTCACGGACACAGCGCCTACCTGTCTGCCGACCTCGAGAGTGGCGAGGGTAAGGAAGACTACGTCGCTGGAATAGTCGGTCACGTGGACTGGCTGAAAGCCGGTCACCACGGCCTCTCAAGCTCCAACAGTGAGAGCTTCCTGAACGCGCTCTCCCCGTCGCTCGTCATGAACACGGGCTACGAGTTCCACACCCCCGACCGTCTTGGCCTGCCTGCACTCAGGGGCCGCTACGAGTGGTTCGAGGCGTACTCGATGCGTAACGCCGGCATCCCCGCCCTCATCGGCACCTTCACCCCCGGCGGAATCACCCACCCCTACATGAACGTCGGAATGGGGCACACATTCGCATCGACCACGCCCCACACCTACTGGTTCCACAACGGCAAACCAACCCCGACGCGCGGATGGTGGAAGGGCTTCTACGACGGCTGGCACTACTTCAACGGCTCGGCGTCAGCCGTCGAGAACGGCTGGGTGTTCGACAAAGGCAACTGGTACTGGATGGACAGCACGTCCACCATGGCTGTGAACACATGGGTCCACGACGGTGACAAGTCATACTGGGTGGACGGCTCCGGCCACATGCTCAGCGGCGGATGGCATTACATCGGCGGCACCTGGTACTACCTCACCGCCTCCGGCGCTGTGGCGACAGGCTGGCTCCAGGACGGAGGCTCCTGGTACTACATGCAGGCCAACGGCGCGATGGGCCAGGCGTGGATCCACGATGGCACCGGCTGGTACTGGATGGACCCCTCGAGTGGGCGCATGGACGCCGGCGGCTGGCGTAACATCTGGGGTTCCTGGTACTACCTGAGCGACAGCGGCAAGGCTGCGGAAGGCTGGCTGCTCAATCGCGGCTCCTGGTATTACATGACTCCCGGCAGCGCCCAGATGCGCACCGGATGGGTGAACGACGGCACCGGGTGGTTCCTCCTGTCTAGCAGCGGAGCAATGCGCTCGGGCGGCTGGATCCAAGACGGCGGCAACTGGTATTGGCTCGACGGCAGCGGGATGATGCTCACAGGCTGGATCCAGTCGGGTGGCGCATGGTACTGGCTTGACCCCGTCAGCGGACACATGGCGGTCGGCACGGCCACCACTGATGGCCGAACATCCCAGTTCGCACCTTCCGGCCGTTGGCTCGGATACGTCTGATCGCACTCTCGCCGACAGAGACAACAGGGGAGCGCTCGCCTCGACGATACCGTCGGGCGGGCGCTCCTTCGCACGCGCCCGAGGTGACCTCTCGTCCGCAGTTCGATGGAAATCTCAGATAACACCCTCAGTAAATCAACTCCCACCTGGAACAACGCCAAGACAATATGCGCCCAAGCCGAATCGCACTGCAGATTGTCAAACAACCGGAGTAGTCTAACTATCAAGTGACGCACACCACCTGCGCCGCACAGCTGTTCCGATGGAGTGAAGCAATGCCCCCCCTTGCAGACGCTTCTACGGTTCCCGTATCGGCAGGAACCGTAGAGTTCGCCGAGTCCTTGACGTGGGACTTCCCAGTTGACGTGGACGCAGTTCAGTCACTGAAGGACTGGTGCGACGCACCGATCACAGCGCTCGACGATGCCATCGCGGATGCGACAACAGCTCGCGGACAGATGGGGCACCAACGGGCCAGACTGGTAGAGACGGTCGTCGAGCACCTGACGAATGTGATCTCAGCGAGCGAGCACGCCGTGTCATGCTTACGCTCCCTGCATTCCGCCCTCGAGGATTACGCGGGCGCCATGGCTCCCATCAGGACAGAGTTTCAGGCCATCATCACCGATGCCGCAGCAGCCGGACTGACGGTTTCTCAGGCGGGCACGCAGGTCACCATCAGCCACCCAGCAGACGTTCCTGGCGGCGTTGGCGTCATCTTTGCGTCGCTGCGTTCGCGCTGCGACACCAATCAGAAGAAGTTCGCCTACGCCGAATCGCTGTTCGGCGACGACCTCGCAGCGATCGATCCAACCATCTGGGATTCGACAATCCTGGCTGTTTTCAACAGATTCGTCGGCACGTACGGATTCCCCACGGGACCCAACGCAGCGGGAGGCTATCCCAGCTGGGCGGATACCATGCGCAATACCGTCGGAGACACGACCGAGGCACTCTACTTGCAAGCGAAGGGCGCCACATACGAGGCCCCTCCCGGGCTCCGGGACGCATCGCTGTGGAAGCAAGTCGCCGAGCGAGGAAACCTCAAGAACTGGAAGGTCCCCTCCGTCAATGCCGTCGAAGGCGGCAGCCGGGTAGTCAAAGCAGCCGACGCACTTCGCATTGGCAGCAAAGTCGCAGGCCGCGCCTGCGCGGTCCTCGACGGGGTCGTCAGCGCCTACGACAGCTACCAGTCAGACTCCTACCACCACCCGGAGATGGGAGAGGGCGAAAAGATAGCAAGGGCAGGTGTGACGGGCGCTGCCAGCGCTACAGGCGCGTACTTGGGAGCCACATATGGAGCACAACTAGGCGCAGCGATCGGTGCCGTCGGCGGCCCCGTCGGCATTCTCGCTGGAGGCGTGATCGGCGGTGTCATAGGCGGGCTAGTGGGAAGCAAAATTGGACAAAAAGCAGCAAGTCTCGTCAATGACGGCATGCACGCGCTCATCAACATCGGAGGTTCACAGTCATGATTTTCTGGGAAGTCTGTGGAGCGATTTTCGGACTCATGATTATTGGCGCCTGGTACATGGAGACCTATCTCGACACCACGTTCTCTAGCAACTCTCGCATCGTTACCTCACGGATGAGCAGCAGCGCGAGAAGCCAAGCAACAACACGCCCACTTGTTGGCCTTGGTTTCTTCATCTGCAGCCTCGGAGAAGCTATCTCTGAGCTCAGCTCTTATTACATCGTCACGGGGATCCTCATCGTCACCGGTCTACTCTGTTTTCTTATCGCTGCCATCTATCATTTCTTCCCCTTATCCGTTCCCCGCTGGGCCGACGCCCGATACCAGTACATGAAGCGCCACGGCATGCTGGACGAGAACGGCGACCCTTTGCCGCAGGCGTCTTCCGTAGAGGACGACGAGGAATCCGATGACAACGATCAGGGCCAGGGCGCGCTATGAGCCTGTCAACCTATTGGCTGATGCCTCCCCGCTGGTCGTCGTGCCCGAAGGAGGAGATCTCCTCGATCCTCGACCAGGCATTCGGGAGCGCCGACGACGCACAGGAGCGAACAGCAGACGGCGATCAGCATCCTGCCGAAGGGGGCGTCATCGCCCTGGCCGTCGGCCCCATCGATACCGATTACGATTTCACCCCCACCATCCTCGTGCTTGCATCCCCGATCCCCGCGAACACCACGCCTGAGCAAGCTTTAGCAGAATCAGCAGAGGCCCTCTCCCACCATGTTCCGGGTTTTCGCATGCTGGAAGACTGCCCCTGGCCAGCGACTCCAGAATCCGCACAACTGCGCACGGGGATCTACATTCAGGGCAGAGTGCCCATCACTGCCTGTCAGTGGGCATGGATTCATTCCGACGGCACGAATGACTTCCTTCTCACGGCGACAGCGACGATGACAACCCCCGCTTTCAGCAACCTGAACGAAGACGTTCTCGCGATCATCATGAGCCTGGAGGTGCGCAATGGCTGACCGTCCCCACATCGTCATTCCGAGCGACGTCACCTCGAGCTTCGCCACCTCCCAAGAACTCACCGGAGACGCGCTGCATCTTGCAGCCCTCACGCGCACCGCCCACTCACGGCTGATCATCTCGACCACATCCCCAGAGGACTCTCAGTGTCGCCGCGCGAACATCTGGATGCAGCCGGGGCCCTGCGTCGTCGCCCGCACCGCTATCACCCCCGACGGTGACACTGAGACTCACATTTATCAGATTGATAACGAGGAAATTCCGCACGTCGCGGCGGCGATATCTCCGCTCACGCCTAACCCCGCCATCTTCGATGGGCCTCCCGTACTACCAACGGCCATTGTGTACGCCGCACAGCAGGGCATGACCGAACAGACGGCCCAGCTCCTCGAAAACTACTCCTCCTACGGCCCCTCAGATTCCGCCTTCGCGCAAGCTCTCGTGGCTCAACGCTGGGCATACACCACCTGGATCCGGGAGGACTGCAGGGGCGAGGATCCCTTCGCTCCGGCAGCCATTCTGTCAACTCTCATCACTCCAGCCGCCTCCTACAGGGTCGAGGCCCCACCCCTCGCCCCCAGCACCGGCCCACACATCCCCATCTACCCGATCTACAACACGCAGCTGTGGGGCCTGATCACACACTTCTTCGCCCTGTCACCCGAGAGGAATGAGCCATGAGCTACGTCAATATCGAATGGGACTACAACGAAGTTCAGTCCATCATCTCAGCTGTCGACCGCGCATCCACGACCCTGAAGAACGTGTCCATACCGAGCACAGCCAACACGGGCAGCGCCCACCACGCGACCCTCATCAAGCACCTCACGGCTCTTGACACAACGATCAGTCAGATGGCGTGGATTACCAACGGCATCAGCCTAGGCCTGGGTGCCGCAACAGAGGACTTCCAGTGCACGGACAACGAGGCCGCAGACGTCATGCGCGAGATCCAGCGCTACAACGACGTGTACACCCACAGATATCCGGTCCGCTCCTCAATCGAGCAAAAGCCAGCAGCCACCTCGGCGGCTTCACCGAGGTGACCTCGTCCACGAGACACCGGCGAGCCCGCGACCACGACAGACGCGACCCACGGGTATCCTGGTGAGAGCACGCGAGGCCGCCCCGGCCTCGTCCGTCCGACACCGCACATAGAGGAGCCCCCATGGCGACCGAGCCCGTGTTCGAGGCCATCAACTGGAACAAGATCCAAGACGACAAGGACCTCGAGGTCTGGGATCGCCTGACGGGTAACTTCTGGCTGCCTGAGAAGATTCCGCTCTCCAACGACCTGCCGAGCTGGAAGACCCTCACCAAGGACGAGCAGCTCATGACGAACCGCGTGTTCACGGGCCTGACCCTGCTCGATACGCTCCAGGGCACGGTCGGCGCGGTGTCGCTGATCCCGGACGCGCGCACCCCGCACGAGGAGGCCGTCTACACGAACATCGCGTTCATGGAGTCGGTGCACGCCAAGTCCTACTCGTCGATCTTCTCCACCCTGCTGTCCACGGAGGAAATCAACGAGTCCTTCCGTTGGTCGAACGAGAACGCGGCCCTGCAGAAGAAGGCCGAGATCGTTAAGTCCTACTACGACGGCAACGACCCGGAGAAGCGCAAGGTCGCCTCGACGATGCTCGAGTCCTTCCTGTTCTACTCGGGCTTCTACGCGCCCATGTACTGGAGCTCGCACGCCAAGCTCACGAACACGGCCGACCTGATCCGCCTCATCATCCGCGACGAGGCCGTCCACGGCTACTACATCGGCTACAAGTACCAGCTGGCCGTGAATGAGTCGAGCCAGGAACGCCAGGACGACCTGCGCGACTACACGTACTCGCTGCTGTACGAGCTCTACGAGAACGAGGAGCAGTACACGGAGGACCTGTACGATCCGCTCGGCCTGACCGAGGACGTCAAGAAGTTCCTGCGTTACAACGCGAACAAGGCGCTCATGAACCTGGGTTACGAGGCCCTGTTCCCGCACGACGCGACCGACGTGAACCCCGCGATCCTGGCGGCCCTGAGCCCCAACGCGGACGAGAACCACGACTTCTTCTCGGGTTCCGGCTCGTCCTACGTGATGGGCGAGGTCGTGGACACCGAGGACGAGGACTGGGACTTCTGATCCTGCCATTTCGCGGCCGGGCGCGCGCTGTGCGCCCGGCCGCGTTGTATACCCGGCCTCGTTGTCTATGCCCGGGCGCGCGTTGTGTGCCCGGCCCCTTCCTAAGTCCCCACAAAAAAGTCGCAGGTAATTTAACACGGTCAGTTTTTGACACTGCCTACAAACGTTGCAATTCCAACGATGCGATTTCAATGTTTGAAATAGTCGCGAGGGAATTGCATGCGACATTGGTGAGGAACCATGGGGCTGCAACCGAGGAAATCCGGCGGTCTAGCCGCGCGTCGTAACGTCTCGCGGCCTGCGGCTACCCAGGGCGTGCGTGACGAGGCCTGACCGCCTCCCTCACCTCAAGACACATGTGGG
>ERZ773006.592-NODE-592-length-15782-cov-43.3322_pt1 | contig 15782 bp, 9 predicted proteins | sample MGYA00580843_ERZ773006 | MGnify/ENA primary metagenome ERZ773006 (study PRJEB29015, sample SAMEA2738011) | human oral metagenome | biome: human oral; feature: human-associated habitat; material: dental | place: China | collected 2052 ... | reverse complement strand
AGAATTTTTTCATCAATCGCCTGTGGGCTTACCTTTGCAGTCAGGTCAATCAAAATCTCGAAAAAATTCGTCAACGAGAAGGTGATACACATCAAAGTTACAAACACATCGCCCCCGTTTATGCCATTGCAATCGTGGATAGCAATTATTTCCAAGATGACTTGGCTTTCCATAGCTTTAGTATGCGCGAGGACACGACAGGTGAGGCTTTAACAATTACAAACAATGGACAAGAAAACCATCTAGTCAAGATGGCATTCTTGGAATTAAAAAAATACAGAGAAACCAGCAAAGACGAGGTTCGCAAACCCTGGTTGGAGTTTTTTGGGAATAAACCCTTTACCCAACAACCCGAGCGAGCTATCAGCCAGGCAGACCAACTGCTGGACTACAAGAGCTGGGCCGAGGAGGACAGGAAAATGTTTAGTCAACTACGTATGCGTGAAGAACAAGCCTTGTTAGCACAGGATTATGCCTTGGAAACAGCTAGGGCAGAGGGGCTGGAACAAGGTATTGAACAAGGTTTAGAGCGTGGGAAATTCTTTGCCTTCTTAGATATGGTTCGTCAAGGTCTTCTGACTTCCGAGGTTGCCAGCCAGCAGTTAGGCATGACTGTCTCTGAGTTTGAAGAACTATTGAAAGAGCATCACGAATAAGAACTAAAAAAATACAGAGAAACCAGCAAAGACAGGGTTCGCAAACCCTGGTTGGAGTTTTTCGGGAATAAACCCTTTACCCAACAACCCGAGCGAGCCATCAGTCAAGCAGACCAACTGCTGGACTACAAGAGCTGGTCCGAGGAGGACAGGAAAATGTTTAGTCAACTACGTATGAGTGAAGAACAAGCGTTATTGGCTCAGGATTATGCCTTGGAAACAGCTAGGGCCGAAGGTATTGAACAAGGTATTGAACGTGGCCGTGCTGAGGGGATTGGAGCGAGGACGAGCAGAGGGTATCGAAGAGGGATTAAAAGTAGGTCTAGTAAATCTCGTTCGCCAAGGTCTTCTGACTTCCGAGGTTGCTAGCGAGCAATTAGGCATGACCGTCGCTGAGTTTGAGGCCTTGCTATAAGGTCACATTTTAAATAGTAGAAAGTTGATGAAATGGCAAGTTCTTATCAAAAAACTTGCCATTTTTACTTGACATTTAGAAGTGTTTATAAGATAATACCATAGACGTGAGTTCTGTCCAACTGTCTATGTGGATTAGATATGAATGATTTTACTCAAGGATGATAAGTTTGTGAGATTTTCACTTGAAAAATGCAGTATTTGACAGGTATTTTTTCTCACAAAAATGTTTTTTTCACCTTTTTTTCTAAAAATGGGTAAAAACTTTAAAAACTAGAAGAAAACCCTTGACAAATCCTGCAAATATTTATATACTGTATGGTAGTAAGATAGTCTTACGAAAAAATATATAATGAAAAATGAAGGAGATAAAACGATGAAAAAAGTTTTATTGACAAGCGCAGTCGCTCTTGCAGCATTTGGTGCTGTACAAGCTGTTTCAGCTGATACTAACAACGGTTACACTGAAAGTGGAGTAGTAAATCCAAAAACAGGTAGACTTGATGTTAAACAATACGAAGGTAACAAAGTTGTATCTGCTCACACTGGTGTAGTTGATCCAGCTAACCAATACAAACCAGAAACTCCAGCTTACAACCCTTACCACGGTAAACCAGTTATGTTTGGTAACGGTTCTCATGTACGTTTCCACGTTCGTGACCTTCAAGGTGCTGCAGTAGCAGGTGTTAAAGTTGATGTTATGATTTGGGCAAACGAAGCTGACTACTTGAAATACGGTAAAGCAGCAGTTGTTTCAGCTGAGTCTGACGCAGCAGGTGATGTTGAATTGTCAGTACCACATGGTGGATTGGTTCAATACCGTGTTGCTTATGTACCAAAAGGTTATGTTGTAAAAGGTATCGAATCAAATAGCGGACTTTATACAGTAAACAAAACTTCAAACGGTGCAGAAATCGGTAGTGTAGCAGAAGGAACATTTGTATACTCAGGTTCAGCTGACCTAGATAAAGACGGTAAAGCTGATATGTTCACAAACGCAAACCTTGATTTGGTTCTTGAAAAAACTGACTCATACAACGTTGTGAAAGATCAATGGGTTCAAGAAGAAGATGGTTGGAAATACTACGCTTCTAACAAAGCTGTTTCAGGTTGGAAACAAGTTGACGGTAAATGGTTCTTCTTTAACGCTGAAGGCGTAATGCAAAAATGGTGGGTTAAAGATGGAAACACTTGGTACTACCTAAACGGAAACGGTGAAATGCAAACTGGTTGGTTGCAAGACGGTGGTAAATGGTACTACCTTGAAAACTCAGGTGCTATGAAAGCTAGCCAATGGTTCACTGTTGGTGGTAAATGGTACTACGTTGACGGTTCAGGTGCCCTTGCAGTTAACACTACTGTAGGTGGATACACTGTTAACGGAAACGGTGAATGGGTTAAATAATCTAGCTCAATAAAAAAGCAGGAGATTTCTTCTGCTTTTTATTTTTTCCATAAAAAGTCCAGTTTTTCTTAGAAATTTTTGTAAAAATAAGATACAATAAAGAAAAGCATAATAGCTAAATTTAAGAATGGAGAATGTTCACATGAAAAATAAAAAAGCTTTAGCTCTAGCTCTTGCTAGTGTCACAATGGCAGGCGCTGCTGTGACTGCTTACTCAGCTATCACAGCTCCTTCTGTACATGCGGAAGAGTTTGTTCGTAAAACAGAATGGGTGACGATTTCGAACGACCGTTCACGTACTCGTACGACAGTCTACCATGAGGCAGGAGACCAGAAAATTGATTTACATAAATACATTGATAAATTCGAATATCAAAATACTTATGTAGAGGGTGGTGTTCGTTACTATGTATTTGTAGAAAAGGGTACAAAACTTGATGAGTTGGAAAATGACCCAAATACAGCGTCTGCGGATTTGAATAAACAAGGTTATAAATCTACTGATAAAAATAACAGCTGGCGTGAAGTGTCAGGTAACCGTTACTTCTATTCACACGGGAACCCAGTTAAGGGTTGGGTCATGATTGACAACAAGACTTACTACTTCAACAGTGAAGGTGTTATGGCTCGTGGTATCATCGAGAACAACTCTGAACGCTACTACCTAGATAATCAAGGTGTTAAGAAAACTGGTTTCCTCAAAGTGGGAGAAAAAACTTACTACTTTGATGCAAATGGTGTCCGTAGAACAGAAGTTGTCACAGAAAACGGTCAATCTCACTTTGTAAAAGATGGCGTTGTGACAAACGGAGCTCATAAAGTTGGTACGAAATGGTACTTCTTTGATGAAAAAGGTAAAGCTCAATCAGGTATTGTAAAAGATAGCGCTGGTAAATGGTATTACATCACTGCAGAAGGTGAACGTAAGACAGGCCTTATCAAGGGTGCTGGTGACAAGTATTACTATGTCACTGAAGAAGGTGAACGTAAGTTTGGTGAAATCACTGTTGATGGTAAAACGTACTTCTTGACAGATGATTCTGATACTAAAGCTGGTTGGAACAAAGTTGACAATCACTGGGTTTATGTGAATAAAGAAGGTAAACGTCAAACTGGTTGGCTTAAAGACGGTGGTAAATGGTACTACTTTAACGCTGAAGGTGTGATGCAAAAATGGTGGATCAAAGATGGTAACAAATGGTACTATCTAAATGGTTCAGGTGAAATGCAAACTGGCTGGTTGCAAGATGGTGGAACTTGGTACTACCTAAACAGCTCAGGTGCTATGGAAACTGGCTGGGTTAAAGTTGGTGGTGCTTGGTACTACCTTAAAGGCTCAGGTGCCATGGTAACTGGTTGGTTCCAAGTAGGTGGTAAATGGTACTATGCTTATAGTTCAGGTGCCCTTGCAGTAAGCACTACAGTTGATGGCTACTATGTGAACGCCAACGGTGAATGGGTATAAAAAGACTAAGAGAGTAGTTTTAGAACTGCTCTCTTTTTTGCATTTAAATATTTCTACACTTTTTATGTTTTTTATTGCATTTATTATAGGAAAAAGATATAATCTAGATAAATTTAACCATTTAATAAAGGAGGGTTTTCCCATGAGAAAAACAGTAACAGGTATCTTGCTAGCCACTTCTGTGCTAGCTATGGCGACAGTTCAACAAGTACAGGCAGCTGAAGCAGGGTCAACGAGTGCTTCGGCAACTTCTAACATCAAAGCAGTTCGTTTTGTAGAATTTAAAAACGGAGATTTTGTTGACTTAAAAACACCACTTACAGGAAAGGATGTCACTTCTTCATCAATCTCTAATCATCCTGAAATTGCTAAATATAGATATAGTTCTCCTCGAGAAATGGATGGGGTAATGTACCACGTGTATTCTCCAGATATTACAACAGATAATAGTAATACTTCTTCTGCTCAAAGTAATCCTTATCATGGTGGAAATACGGCTGCTGCAACGAATACAAATACAAACAACAATCAAAACGCTGCAACAACTAGTGGGAATTCAGCAGTCAAGGAAGTTCGTTTTGTAGTTTATAAAGAGGGTAGTAGCGATCCAGTAAATATTAAGGATCCGCGTAAAGGATCTGAAGCATCAGACACAAGCCATCCAACAATTGCTAACTATGAGTATGTTACTGGTAATTTAAAAGATGGTATTCTTTATCATGTCTATCGTTCAAACACAGCTACTAATGCTAACCAAAATAATGCTGGTAACAACAACCAAAATCAGTCTGCAGCGGCAGGTCAGTTCAAAACAGAGAACGGAAAAGTCTACTATATCAAGGACGGCAAAAAGGTTAGCGGTTGGCAAAAGATCCATGATAAGACTTACTACTTTGAAGCTGACGGAGCTATGAAGAAAGGTCTATTGACTGCAGGTGATAAGCAATACTATCTAGATGAAAAAGATGGTGTTAAAAAGTTAGGCTTTGTAAAAGTTGCTGATAAGACTTATTATTTTGTAGAAGATGGTGAGAAGAAAACTGGTTTTGTTAAAATCGATGATAAAACTTACTATGTTAAAGAAGGTGTCCGTTTAACGGGTGATATTACTGTTGATGGGAAACATTATTTCTTGGATGAGGAAGGTGTCCTTAAACAAGGGATTGTTGTAATTGATGGTAAAAAATTCTTTATCGATAGTGAAGGAAATCGTCAGGCTGGATGGAAGAAGGTTGAGGGTGACTGGTATTATTTCTCTAAAGAAGATGGAATGAAGACTGGTTGGCTGAAAGATGGTGGTAAATGGTATCACTTTAATGCTGCTGGCGTGATGCAAAAATGGTGGTTTAAAGAAGGTGACACTTGGTACTACTTAAATGGTTCAGGCGAAATGCAAACTGGTTGGTTGCAAGATGGTGGCACATGGTATTATCTAAATAGTTCAGGTGCAATGAAAGCTAGCCAATGGTTCCAAGTAGGTGGAACATGGTACTACCTTGATAATTCGGGTGCTATGAAAACTGGTTGGTTGAAACAAGGTGGTAGCTGGTATTATCTTGACGGTTCAGGCGCTATGAAGACTGGTTGGTTCCAAGTAGATGGCAAATGGTACTATGCTTATAGTTCAGGAGCTCTTGCTGTCAGCACTACAATCAATGGTTATACAGTAAATGCCAACGGTGAGTGGGTTTAAAAGTGGAAAATTTACCTTATAAAATGTAAATGATGAAACGAAAATAAAAAGAAAGCTTATAAAATGAGCTTTCTTTTTTTGTTGTAATAGGTATATTTGAAAATCTATATAAGAATATAATTGAATATATAAAATAAGTTATTATTTGATTATTTTCTTTGAAAGCGTTATAATAAATTCAAATATAATTTTAAAAAAGGGGTTTCAAAAATGGATAAAAAGAAAATGATTTTAACTAGCTTGGCTAGTGTGGCTGTTTTGGGATCAGGTTTTCTTGCATCTAATCCTTCAACTGTAAAAGCTGAAGATGCGCAACCTACTGCAACACAACCAGCTACTACGGATACTAAAGAGGCTTTAAAAGCTGCTTTTGAAAAAATGGAAAAAGCTGTTGAAGATAACATTAACAAAGACGACAGCATTAAAGCAGAAGATAAGGCGAAAGCTATTGAGGAAGCAAAAGCTGAAATCGGTAAGGAAGATATCTTAAAGGCTATCGAAAATGGTGATTTGGATGCTGAAGATGTTGCAAAAGAGTTAGAAGATGACTTTAATAAAGCTGGTGTGACTAATCCAACTGTACAGCCAGCTCCAGGTGCTGAGTTGGTTCGTAATGAATCAGGTGAAGTTACAGAAGCTAAGCCAGTTAATGGTGGAATTGATGCTGATAGTCAGGATAAAATCAATAAGCGTTTGGATGAAGAAAAGACAGATGCTAAAGATGCTGGCGAACGTGTAGAAGCTGCGAAAAATGATGTTGAAGAAGCAAAAGCTATTGTAGAAGCAGCAAAAGCAGCGAAAGAAAAAGCTCAAAAAGAACTTGCTAGCTATGCTGACGCTGATGGTGAACAAGCAGACCAATATAGAGAAGCTGCTCAAAAGGATCTTGATGCTGCAGATAAAGCTCTAGAAGCAGCTCAAGCAGAACTTAAAGCGCGTGAAGCAGACTTGAAAGCTGAAGAAGCTAAATTGGATACAACAATTGAAGCTCTTCAAAACAAGGTCGCTGATTTGGAAAAAGAAGTTTCTAAATTAGAAGATAATCTTAAAGATGCGGAAGCAAATGGTTCTGAAGATTATATTAAAGAAGGGCTTCAGAAAGAATTAGATGCTAAAAGAGCGGAATTGGAGAAGGCAGAAGCTGATCTAGAAGCAGCTCTTAAAGGTTTGGAACCAGAAGCTTCTAATGGAGATGCTGCAATTCTTGACAAACCAGAATATACAGAACCTCAAACAGAGCCTCAAAAAGAATCAAGCAAGACTCCAGACAGACCTGCAAAACCAGCTCCAGAATTCCCAATCCCAGCTAAGGTTGGAACACCAGGAAATCCAGCTCCAGCTTCTGAAACTCCTGCTCCAGTATCAGAAACGCCAGCAGGCCCATCTGCTGATGCACCATCTACTGAATCCCCAGCAGCGCCAGCACCTGGAACAAATAGTCCAGCTTCAGAAGCTCCATCAGCCCCAGCCTCTGCAACTCCAACTCCAGCTGTAGCAGGAACTAGTCAAGACAATACTTATCAAGCCCCAGCTGCAAAAGCTGAAGATAAGAAAGAACTTCCAAATACTGGTGGTAAAGATAATGTTGCAGTTGCATTATTAGGATTCTTAGGATTACTTCTTGGATTCCTTCCATTTGTGAAACGTAAAAACTAAATCATATGATGGTATAGATTTTAAGTAATTAAATCAAAGCAGGAGAGAAATCTCCTGTTTTTCTGTTTAAACTAGAGTTTTTGAAGAATTAGGACATCTGAATTAAATTTAAAACTATAATTTACTATAAAAAATGGAAATAATGAAAAGAAAACAAAAAGAAAGCTTATAAAATAGGATTCCTTTTTTCTATTGTGAGAGGAATATTTAAAAATTAACATAAGTATATAATTGTATAAATAAAATAACCTATTACTTGATTATGTTTTTAGAAAGCGTTATAATGAATCTGAATATGATTTTATAAAAGGGGTTTCAAAATGGATAAAAAGAAAATCATTTTAACAAGCTTGGCTAGTGTAGCTGTTTTAGGTGCTGCGCTTGCTGCGTCTCAACCGTCAGTCGTGAAAGCTGATGATTCTTCCAATACAACTACAACTTCATCTCAACCAGCACCTGCTAAACTAGCAGAAACTGGAGCTACTGACACTTCTAAATCAGAAGTTACAAGTCCAGAAATTAAACAAGCTGAAGCTGAAGCTAAAAAAGCTGAAGAAAAAGTTACTGAAGCTCAAGCTAAAGTAGATACAACTACTCCTGCAGCTGATGAAGCAGCTAAAAAACTTGAAACTGAGAAAAAAGAAGCTGCTGATGCTGAAGTTGAAAAAACAGAAGCTGAAAAAGCTAAAAAAACTGCTGATGATGAATTAGCTGCTGCTAAAGAAAAAGCTGCTGAAGCTGACGCTAAAGCTAAAGAAGAAGCTAAAAAAGAAGAAGACGCTAAAAAAGAAGAAGCAGATTCTAAAGATGCTTTAACTGAAGCTTTGAAACAACTTCCTGATAACGAATTGCTTGACAAAAAAGCAAAAGAAGATTTATTAAAGGCTGTAGAAGCTGGTGACTTAAAAGCTGGGGATATTCTTAAAGAATTAGCAGATGATAATGAAAAAGCTGAAGCTAATAAAGAAACTGAGAAAAAATTAAGAAATAAAGACCAAGCTAATGAAGCTAACGTTGCAACAACTCCAGCTGAAGAAGCTAAATCTAAAGATCAATTACCAGAAAAAATTAAAGCTGGAATTGACAAAGCTGAAAAAGCAGATGCTGCTCGTCCAGCATCAGAAAAACTTCAAGATAAAGCTGATGATTTAGGTGAAAATGTTGATGAGCTTAAAGAAGATGCTGAAGCATTAAAAGCTGAAGAAGATAAAAAAGCGGAAGCTCTTAAAAAACAAGAAGATACATTAAAAGAAGCCAAAGAAGCTCTTAAATCAGCTACAGATAACGGTTCTGATTCTGATATCGTTGCTTCATTGGACAAAGCTGTAAAAGCTATTGAAAAAGCTAAAGAAGCTGCTCAAGAAGCATTCGATAAAGCTGCTTCAGATACTCAAGCTGTTGCTGATGAATTAAACAAACTTACTGATGAGTACAACAAAACTCTAGAAGAAGTGAAAGCTGCTAAAGAAAAAGAAGCTAACGAGCCAGCTAAACCAGTAGAAGAAGAGCCAGCTAAACCAGCAGAAAAAACAGAAGCTGAAAAAGCTGCTGAAGCCAAAGCAGAAGCGGATGCTAAGGTTGCTGAATTGCAGAAAAAAGCAGACGAGGCTAAAACAAAAGCAGATGAAGCTACAGCTAAAGCTACTAAAGAAGCTGAAGATGTAAAAGCTGCTCAAACTAAAAAAGATGAAGCCGATAAAGCTAAAGCTGACGCAGAAGCTGAATTGACTAAAGCAAAAGAAGAAGCAGACAAAGCTAAAGCAAAAGTTGAAGAACTTAAAAAAGAAGAAAAAGACAACCTAGAAGCTCTTAAAGGTGCTTTAGAGCAACTTGAAAAAGATGCAGAAGCTGAAATTAACAAAAATGCTAAAATCACTGACAAATCTAAAGCTATCGAAGAAGCTAAAGCTGCAATTGGTAAAGACGCGTTACTAAAAGCTATCCAAGACGGTGTCATCACAGCTACAGAAGCTGCTAAAGAATTAGAAGATCAAAATACTACTGCTGAAGCTACTAAAGATCAAGATCCTCAAGCAGACGAAATCGGTGCTACAAAACAAGAAGGTAAACCTTTATCTGAGCTTCCAGCTGCTGACAAAGAAAAATTAGATGCTGCTTATAACAAAGAAGCTTCTAAACCAATTGTTAAAAAACTTCAAGATATCGCCGATGATATAGCTGAAAAAATTGAAAAATTAGCTAAAGTAGCTGATAAAGACAAAGCTGATGCTACTGAAAAAGCTAAAGCAGCAGAGGAAAAAACAGCTGCATTAAATAAACAAAATGAAACTTTAGAAAAAGCTAAAGCTGCTCTTGAAACAGCTAAGAAAAATGAAGCAGACAAAGCTATCCAAGATGGATTAAAAGATGCTGTAACTAAATTAGAAGCTGCTGTTGCTTCTGCTAAAACTGCTGCTGATGAAGCTCAAGCTAAATTTGACGAAGTTAACGAAGTAGTAAAAGCTTACAAAGATGAAATTGACAAGCTAACTGATGATTATAATGCAACTCTAGGTTATATCGAAAACTTAAAAGAAGTTCCTAAAGGTGAAGCACCTAAAGACTTCAGTGGTGGTGTAAATGATGAAGAAGCACCTACTGAACCTGCTAAGGAAGCAGATGAGGTTCCAACTGTTCCTAACGCTCCAGAATTCAACGGCGGTGTGAATCCTGCTGACGCTCCTTCGTCTGAAGAAAAACCTGAATTCAATGGCGGAGTAAACGCTGCTGAAGCTGCTACTACTGAAGAAAAACCTGAGTTCAACGGTGGAGTAAACGATGAAGAAGCGCCTACAACTGAAAATACTCCAGAGTTCAATGGTGGTGTAAATGATGATAACGCTACTACTCAACCTAATAATCCAGAATTTAACGGCGGAGTGAATGATACAACACCTCCAACTGAGCCATCTAAACCAGAAGGTGAAGCTCCAGCTGAGCAACCAAAAACAGAAGTTCCAGATATTAAATCTGAAATCAAACGTCTTGAAAAAGAAGTTGAAAAACTCGAATCTGACGTGAAAGATGCAGAAAATGGTGCTGAAGATTATTTTGTAGAAGGATTGAAAGGTGAATTAGATAAAGCTAAAGCAGAATTAGAAGAACTTAAAGCTGCTTGGTTAAATCTTGTGAATGATAAACCTGAATTTGATTTATCAAAATTAAATGAAGGTAAATTACCTGAATCGAATAAAGAAAATACAGCGCCATCAAGACCTGAAAAACCAGCTCCTGAATTTCCAATCCCAGCTAAAGTTGGAACACCTGGAAATCCACCGCGTGAAAATTCTGATACTACAGCTGTCAATGAACCTGCACTTGTACCAAAAACACCATCAGCTCCTGGAACAGATGCTTCAGCTACACCAACAGCTGATACACCATCAACTCCTGCGGTTGCACCAACTGTAGCAGGTACTAACAAAGACAATACTTATCAAGCCCCAGCTGCAAAAGCTGAAGATAAGAAAGAACTTCCAAATACTGGTGGTAAAGATAATGTTGCAATTGCATCATTAGGATTCCTTGGATTGCTCCTTGGTGCCCTTCCATTTGTGAAACGCAAAAACTAATTAGTTGAAGATATAAAAGAGAAGGATTTATGACCTTCTCTTTTTGTGATATGGACTATAGTGAGAGTTCTGTTGAAAAGAAGAAAAAAGTGAACAAAACGATGTTTCAGCTTTGTTCACTTTTATTCTATAAACTTACAATAGTGCCTCAAATTCAGCGACGGTCATGCCCAACTGCTGGCTGGCAACCTCGGAAGTCAGGAGACCTTGGCGAACCATATCTAAGAAGGCAAAAAGTTTCCCTTCTTCCCTTCCTTCAATTTTCCCACGCTCTAAACCTTTCTCCTCAGCTTGTTCCAAGGCATAGTCCTGTGCTAACAAGGCTTGTTCTTCGCGCATACGTAGTTGACTAAACATTTTCCTGTCCTCCTCGGACCAGCTCTTGTAGTCCAGCAGTTGGTCTGCCTGACTGATGGCTCGCTCAGGTTGTTGGGTAAAGGGTTTGTTCCCGAAAAACTCCAACCACGGCTTGCGAACCTTATCTTTGCTGGTTTCTCTGTATTTTTTTAGTTCCAAGAACGCCATCTTGACTAGATGGTTTTCTTGACCGTTATTGGTGATGGTTAAGACCTCACCTGTCGTGTCTTCTCGCATACTAAAGCTATGAAAGGCTAAATCATCTTGGAAATAATTGCTGTCCACAATTGCGATTGCGTATACTGGTGCGATGTGTTTGTAACCTTGATGTGTATCACCTTCTCGTTGGCGAATTTTTTCGAGGTTTTGATTGACCTGACTGCACAAGTAAGCCCATAAACGATTAATGAAAAAATTCTGATGATGAACTTGGATTTCAATGATTACTTGAGTGCCATTGTCCAACTCTGCCAAGACGTCTATACTGGTATAGAAATCCTGTGCCGAGTACGGCAGGGAAGGCAAGACATGAATATTACTTCCCTCCAAAATGGTCACATTTTTTGCTGGTAAATCCAGCATATCGCGGATAAATTGACAAGTGATTTCTGGGTTGCTAAAGATTTTCTTAGCAACCAAGTCATTGGTTGGGCTAATGCCCGGATGACGTACAGTCATATTGCTTCTCCTTTCATTATAGCACATTTTTAAATCTAGGTTTACTAGATTCTCTGGCTCTATCTATTTATTCGGAAAAAGGATGAAAAATACTCGGTCTGGCTCTTCCCAATGGTATTTTTTGGTGCTTTCCTTTATAATGGGTGTATGGATAAGAAAAAATTATTATTGATTGATGGGTCTTCTGTTGCTTTTCGGGCGTTTTTTGCGCTCTATCAGCAGTTGGACCGTTTTAAGAATGCGGCTGGTTTGCATACCAATGCGATTTATGGCTTTCAGTTGATGTTGAGCCATTTGTTGGAGCGGGTTGAGCCAAGTCATATTTTGGTGGCTTTTGATGCGGGAAAGACGACCTTCCGTACAGAGATGTATGCGGACTATAAGGGTGGTCGGGCTAAGACTCCTGATGAGTTTCGTGAGCAATTTCCTTTCATTCGTGAATTGCTGGATCATATGGGGATTCGTCACTATGAGTTGGCTCAGTATGAGGCGGATGACATTATTGGGACACTGGATAAACTAGCAGAGCAGGATGGTTTTGATATTACCATTGTCAGTGGGGACAAGGACTTGATTCAGCTGACGGATGAGCATACGGTGGTTGAGATTTCCAAGAAAGGTGTGGCTGAGTTTGAGGCCTTTACGCCAGAATATCTCATGGAAAAGATGGGCATTACACCGACTCAGTTTATCGATCTCAAGGCGCTCATGGGAGATAAGTCGGATAATATCCCTGGGGTGACTAAAATCGGTGAAAAGACGGGTATCAAGCTCTTGCTGGAGCATGGTTCGCTTGAGGGTATTTATGAAAATATCGATGGGATGAAGGCTTCTAAGATGAAGGAAAATCTCATCAATGATAAGGAACAGGCCTTTTTGTCAAAAACACTGGCGACCATTGATACCAAGGCACCGATTGAGATTGGTTTGAAGGATTTGGTCTATAGTGGTCCAGATGTGGAAAATCTTGGGAAATTCTACGATGAGATGGGCTTCAAACAGCTCAAGCAGGCTTTAAATGTGTCGTCAGCTGATGTGGCTGAGAGTTTGAACTTTACTATCGTTGACCAAATTAGTCAAGATATGCTGAGTGAAGAGTCTATCTTCCATTTTGAGCTTTTTGGTGAGAATTACCATACGGATGATTTGGTTGGATTTTCCTGGTCTAGTGGGGATAAGCTTTATGCTACAGACAAGCTTGAACTTTTGCAAGAGCCGATTTTCAAGGCCTTTTTAGAAAAAACACCTCTGAGAGTTTATGACTTTAAGAAGGCTAAAGTTCTCTTGAATCGTTTTGGTCTGGATTTGCAGGCGCCTGCTTTTGACAGCCGTTTGGCTAAATACCTCCTTTCGACTGTGGAGGACAATGAAATTGCGACTATTGCTAGTCTTTATGGTCAGACTTACTTGGTTGATGATGAGATCTTCTACGGTAAGGGTGTTAAAAAGGCCATTCCTGAACGCGAGAAATTCTTGGAGCATTTAGCTCGTAAGCTTGCAGTTTTGGTCGAAACAGAGCCTATTTTGCTTGAAAAACTCAGCGAAAATGGGCAATTAGAGCTTCTTTATGATATGGAGCAACCTCTGGCTTTTGTCCTTGCTAAGATGGAAATTGCTGGGATTACGGTCAAGAAAGAGACCTTGCTTGAGATGCAGGCTGAAAATGAGCTTGTCATTGAAAAACTGACTCAGGAGATTTACGAACTGGCTGGTGAGGAGTTTAATATCAACTCGCCTAAGCAGTTGGGCGTGCTTCTCTTTGAAAAATTGGGGCTACCTCTAGAATACACTAAGAAAACCAAGACAGGTTATTCGACAGCGGTGGATGTGTTGGAGCGTCTAGCTCCTATTGCTCCGATTGTTAAGAAAATTCTTGACTACCGTCAGATTGCTAAGATTCAATCCACTTATGTAATTGGTTTGCAGGACTGGATTTTGGCTGATGGCAAGATTCATACTCGCTATGTGCAGGATTTGACCCAGACAGGGCGTCTGTCTAGTGTGGATCCAAACTTGCAAAATATTCCTGTGCGTTTGGAGCAGGGTCGTCTCATTCGTAAGGCCTTTGTGCCTGAGTGGGAGGATAGTGTGCTGCTCAGCTCCGACTATTCTCAGATTGAATTGCGTGTTTTGGCGCATATTTCTAAGGATGAGCACTTGATCAAGGCCTTCCAAGAGGGGGCGGATATCCATACTTCTACAGCCATGCGTGTCTTTGGCATTGAACGCCCTGAGGATGTGACTGCAAATGACCGTCGTAATGCCAAGGCGGTGAACTTTGGAGTGGTTTACGGGATTTCAGACTTTGGCTTGTCTAATAATCTGGGCATCAGCCGTAAGGAGGCCAAAGCCTACATTGATACCTACTTTGAACGCTTCCCGGGTATTAAAAACTACATGGATGAAGTGGTGCGTGAGGCGCGTGATAAGGGCTATGTAGAGACCCTCTTTAAACGTCGTCGTGAGTTGCCAGATATCAATTCGCGCAACTTCAACATTCGTGGTTTTGCGGAGCGAACTGCTATCAACTCTCCTATCCAGGGCTCAGCTGCAGATATTCTCAAGATTGCCATGATTCAGCTGGATAAAGCCTTGGTTGCAGGTGGTTATCAGACTAAGATGCTGTTACAAGTGCACGATGAAATCGTTCTTGAAGTTCCTAAATCTGAATTGGCAGAGATGAAAAAATTGGTCAAACAAACCATGGAAGAAGCCATTCAACTCAGTGTTCCCCTTATCGCAGATGAGAATGAAGGGGCAACCTGGTACGAGGCTAAATAAAAAGGGGGCTAGTCCTCCTTTTTTGTAGTAGAATTCTGCAAGCCTTTTCAAATTGTGCTATACTGATGAAAAAGGAGGATTTCTATGAGTCAAGAATTTATCAATCCAAGTGATGGCGTGATTCGTCAGTATCTCGCAACGAGTAAAACCCTTGCTGTGGTGGGCTTGTCTGACCGTGAGGAAACAACTAGCAATCGAGTGACCAAGGAAATGCAGGCTCGGGGTTATAAAATCATCCCAGTCAATCCCAAGGCGGCAGGTGGCGAAATTTTGGGTGAAAAGGCTTATGCTAGCCTAGCAGAGATTCCTTTTCCTGTGGATATTGTTAATGTTTACCGTCGCAGTGAGTTTTTGCCAGATGTGGCGCGTGATTTTCTCAAGGCTGATGCCAAGATTTTTTGGGCACAGCTAGGACTTGAAAGTCTAGAAGCGGAAGAAATCTTGCGTGCTGGTGGATGTGATGATATCGTGATGAATCGTTGCATCAAGAGAGAACATACACGCTTGATTGAGGAAGCATAAGAAAAAGGTAGCTGGTGGGCTACCTTTTGTGTTTACTTAATGAAAATCAAAGAGCAAACTAGCCGCAGGTTGCTCAAAACACAGTTTTGAGGTTGTAGATAAGACTGACGAAGTCAGTCACATACCTACGGCAAGGCGACGTTGACGTGGTTTGAAGAGATTTTCAAAGAGTATTAGAAAATGCCGATAAGGGTCTGCATACCAAGACTGGTGAGGATGATGGCAATCCAGCAGATGGCTCCTAGAACAATGGATTTTCCACTGGATTTGACCATAGCGACCAGATTTGTTTTGAGTCCGATAGCACTCATGGCCATGATAATGAGAAATTTGGAGAGTTGTTTGAGAGGGGTAAAGAAACTACTGGATACACCGAGAGAGGTCAGTAGGGTGGTTAGGAGAGATGCAAGGATAAAGTAAAGGATAAACAGTGGGAAGACTTTTTTCAGTTGTAAGCCTTGCTTATTTTTTTGTTCACGACTTTGCCAGTAGGAGAGAAAGAGAGTGATGGGGATGATAGCTAGAGTACGTGTGAGTTTGACAATGGTTGCGGATTCGAGGGTATTAGTCTGGTAGAGACTGT
>ERZ773006.589-NODE-589-length-15861-cov-9.16045_pt1 | contig 15861 bp, 17 predicted proteins | sample MGYA00580843_ERZ773006 | MGnify/ENA primary metagenome ERZ773006 (study PRJEB29015, sample SAMEA2738011) | human oral metagenome | biome: human oral; feature: human-associated habitat; material: dental | place: China | collected 2052 ... | reverse complement strand
CTTTACGATTACACTTTAACCCAAAATCATTAAAGCCGTCTATGCTCTATCATTGCAACACCTTATGAAAAAAATAGCTAGATAAGGTGTTGTTTTCGTACACACCTGCTTAGCCAAAAATCACTCAACACAAGACTACCGCTTGATGAAAACAACATTTTTGAAAATAAAAACTTCAAAAAAACTTGATATACTTGATAAATGGTAGAAAATCATACTAATATCAAATTATAGAATATTTAATATGGGGTGAACTCTTGATTTTTAGGCAAAAAAAGACATCCAAGAGAAAATTCTTGAATGTCTGTAAATGTTGATATAATCGTGTTGATTAACGCTTTGAGAACTGGCTAGCTTTACGAGCTTTCTTAAGACCTGGTTTGAACAACTTTTGTTTGACTAAATTTCAAAAGCCTTTAATATCAGGCATTTCCTCGCTTTTCTATAAGCATTATTTCAATAAATTTCAACTAATTTCATCTGAATGGTGTGAATTTTACCCCTAAATTACAAAGAATTGAGCTAAAAATACCAAAAGTTCATACCATTATTATCTTAGAATAATTAAAAAAAATAAAGCAAGTGATTACTAGAAAATCACTTGCTTTTTGTATCAATGATTTTTTACAAAATCTAAAATATCTTCGTAAGTTAATTCTGATGCCGCTACACCTAATCCGAGATGAACCAACTCTTCATCAGTACAATCAAGCACAATACCGTTAAGTTCTAGTAGCACAAGCATTGCAAAAATACCTATACGCTTATTTCCATCTAAAAAAGCATGATTCTTAATCAAAGAATAACAAAGTCTAGAAGCCTTTTCTTCAATAGTTGGATATTGATCAACTCCAAAATAAGTGTCAAAAACATTCGAAAGTGAGGTCTCAACTAACCCCTTGTCTCGTACACCATCCATTCCTCCCGAAGCTATAATCAATTGGCTATGTAAGGCAACAACCTGTTCAACGGTTAACCGCTTCATTTGGCCAATTCCTTAAAGGCTTCTAGGTGGCGTGACAAGATAGAACTTGCCATCTCGTCAACACTAACTTGATCAGCAACAACAGCTTCTGTCTGTTCTTCTTGAACCAAGGTATTGTAATCAACCAAAACATATTTAGGTTTATTGTTTTTCAAAATAACAGCTGTACCTTTACTATCAACCATACGAGCAACTTTAGAGAAATTCTGATTTGCTTCAGTTATTGGAATTAAATTTTCAAGATTAATTTGCATTGTCATCGCCTCCTTTTATTTATCATACCATTTTTAAGTAACAAAAGCAAAAATATAGGATGGATTTATCCTATATTAAGTAAAGTAGCTTTCAATTTTGCTATAGAATAAATTATTTTTGCTAAATATTATCTTTAAATTCATTAAAACTTATTATTTCAAATGGAAATTCAACAAAGCTAGATTTTATAATTTTATTTGTAAGAAAATATGATTTCAGAGTATACTTTCCGTCTAGATTTATGTTATTACAAATTACATCCAAGTTCTTTTCAAAATATTCTACTCGGCGTTTGAACTTTAAACCTTTAGCCTTTTTTCCAAAAAAGTAGTCCTTTTGATCCCCCATACTATCTTTCATGGTCTGACTTAAACGCATATATTTAACTTCAAATAATGATACTTCTTTTAGTTTATTATCTATTACTATTAAATCATAATCTCCTAAATCTCTAGGATGATTTCCCTTAGTATCTAATTTGTACAATTCTTGTTCAACATAAGTAACGTACCTACCACCTTCAAATAATTCTCTGAGATTTTGAACTATTTGTTTCTCATAAAATTTCTTCCAATTATTTATTACGTTTAATGTATTCTGCATACCAATATCATATGGCAAGATGAAATTCAGAATCCCATCTGTCCAATCTTTCTCTAATCTATCAAGAATAACAGGTGAAAAAATAATATTTTCATAACTAACAACGATAGGTTTAGCAGAAAATTTATTATCCCTTTTCTTCTTTTCCCATATCGGAATTACTCCGTTAGCACTAATTCTTTCCTTATCTATAGCCAGAAATTTCAAAATACCATAGAAGTTTTCAATCGAATAGTCAGAATTATCCTCAAAATATTTAGCTAGATTTTCTATTTTTCCTGTTACAACATTTCCTTGTACAATCAACAATTTTTGTTGTTTTAATTTTAAAATGTGACCATTACTTGAAAACATAGAAAGGAAATAAATAAGAGAATTAAAATCAACTTTCGTATCCTGAAAAAATGCTTTCTTAATCTTTCCAAACATATTACTGTCAATCTCTTTATTTCGATTTGCATATTCATCATATTTGTACTTGGCCTCTATCGTTTCATCAACAAATTGTATATACTTTTCAGTCTCTGAAATATTTACAACATAATTATCTTCAATCTCTAATTGGAACCAGTTGCTAGCACCATACGAATAAGCATCAGAAAGAAGCTGGAAATCCAATATGTATTTCCCATAAGCAACCAATTCATCAACAATATCATCACTTGGAATTAATGGAGCAGTCCCCCTTTTTGTTACTAAATTCTCTTCAATAAGATATTCTAATATTGGTTTGTAAACACGAGCCTCTTCACGTAAATCAATCGTTTGTTCACGAAATTTATTTAATTTATCAGTTTGGAGATTTCCCTTATCCGAAACTATGTTTAATCCTTTATGATGAATATCAATATTAAAAATAATTGATGACAAAATATTTTGTAACTTAATATTTAAGTCTTCTTGATTATATAAAGCTATGGTAGAAACTAAATCTTTTCTCATTTTATTTCTAAAGCCTTTAACAATACCTACTATATTTTCCTCATGATATAAACCAGGTTTTAAATCAAGTTCTCTGATAATTTTAGAAATACTTTTTCTAACACTTTTAAAAGAAGATATTTCAGGAACCGAAAATTCTAAGAGAGGTTGAATAAAATATCTAACTTTCACTTCAAATATGCTAGAAGTACGTTTTTCATTGTCTGATTGTTTGATTTTTTCAAAAAATAAACTTCTATCCTTAAAAAGAAATCCTTCCAGTAAATTTATTAGGAGTGTATTTTCAAATTCCAATGTAGTTTCAGAAAGATTGTCTGCAAAAATCCTGTCCCATTTTGGCGCTATTAAAGTAATCTGATGATTGAAACTTTGATTAAAAACTATTTTATTAAAATATTTAGTTTCTTTTATTGGATACTGAGAATTGGCATTTTTATCAAGTATTGATTTAGAAACTAGATTGATTTCTATAATATCTTTTTTACAGTTAGATAAGATTAACTCTTTATTGCGATTTAATGCATTTAAAACGACTTCATTAAAGGATTTTATTTGTTCGTAATCCTGAATATCTATATCTTCTAATATAAAATGTAGCTCATGATAATATATAATCTTCTTATAACCATCAGAAAATATATCAATTGAACCAAGACGAGCTTTTGAAATAAGCGATAAGCAAGTTTGCTCCTTATCAACTATTTCCCAACTGTAAAGATTGTAAAAATATTCTCCAACTTCAAAGGGATAATTATCGACAATGCTATCAAATAATTCCATATTATAACGAACTGTCTCATATGGGCTGAATAATAGTGTAAGATCTACAGCACCTTCATTTACTGTATAATCTGCAGATTGCCACATATGGAATTGAGCATCCCCATTTGAAAAGGATACTAGCCGGTCTCTGTTGTTATTAATATATATAAAAAAGTCTACAATTTCTTTTATAGCATTTGCACTATTAATTATTCCAATTAAAGCACTTGCATTTAGTACATATTCATTATCTTCTTCAAATGGGAAAGTTTTAGTTATATTTGGAGATATACTCTCGGTATCAACTCCAACAAAAATGATATTTCTCTGGGATTTAAACTCAAATCCTCTAACTTTCCCATCCTGACAAAGTCCCATTATCTGGTAAGTATTATCAATAATACCTTTTTTAAAGTGCTCTGAAATTTTATTTTTACTTGACTCTAAAACAATTAATCTATCTTCATTTAAAAATGCCAATGTATTTTCTAAATCAGTCTTTTCTTTAGTCTCTTTGTTAATCAATCTCAGATTATAAAATGAATTTCCTTCTTGTTCAAAGAATTTTGTAAAATTACAATTTAATCTCCTCCAAAAACTTAACCAAACGGAGTCTTCAAATTTCGATTCCTCTATTTCGCTTTCTATTATCTCTATGAAACAATCTTTCATCATTGGTAAAAATATTGGGAAGCTACTGATTGGAGAAAATAATGGATATAACTCACCATTACTACTTTTGAATGTCTTGAAATACTGAGCAAGTTTATCGTCATAAAAAATCTTATAATTCTGAGATATAAAATTGAAATATTTTTCAGATGGACATTCAAATTCTTCCTGCGTAAACTCGCTTTTGAAAGGTTTCAATGATGAAATAATTAAATCTTCATATTCAAGAATCTCATACCAAATTTCTTTGAATTGTTCAAAATCATGCACTAAAGATTCCGTTATAAATAAAGTTTCATAAGTATTTTCATTCCCATTACCTATAAATACTTTATGAAATCTATCATTCGCATAGAACCTTACATTTCCAACATCAATTGGAAATTCTTCTTTCGGATATTCAGGGATATAGTTCTCAATTACTTTTTTATAAAAAACTACAAATTTACTATATGAATCAATTTTAGTTGCCCCCAAAATTTTACTTTCATTATTAATAAAATCTCTATTTAGCTTATCTATGATTCCCAAAAATCTTCTATTAGGAAACCATGAAGTAATAGAATAAATGGCTGAAGCTAAAGTTGTTATCTCGTAATCACATAAAAAACTCATTTTGCATTATCCTACTTTCTTCTGTAATATATGGCTCCATGCTACACCCTATTATTTCTTTTTTATAATAAAACCATTTTATCATAAATTCATACTTTAATAACAGTCTCTATCCTTTAGGTGAAAATACCGATTTTATGGTATAATAAAGATAACGTTATACAAGGAGGTATGCTATGACTCTTGATGTAAATAAAGAAGAATTAACAATTTTAGGGATTCCCTTTGATAACTTTTCAGATTTTGATACCGTCTGGTATGCCGTTGGGTCATCAATGATTGAAAATTATGAACCTACGGTTCAAGATGTAATTGATTTAAAAAACTATGTTATCAATAGACGAAAGGAATTGAATATTGGTTAAAAATCAATACGAAGGCTACGAGTACATTGAACCTAATCACCAATATACCTATCCAAATTCTACAGTCTTAATCAACAAACAAAATATTACAAATATTGAAGAAGCCTACCGGAATGAGCATTTATTTGTTACTAGAAGGCTTGCAGACTTGCACTGGAAAACCATTGAAGTTTATTCTATTAGTGATATTTTAGCCATTCATAAATATTTGTTTCAAGATGTCTATGCTTGGGCAGGACAATACCGCAAGGTGAATATCTCGAAAAGTGGTAAGCCTTTTATGCCAATACAATCTTTTAACACTGCTAAAGCCTATATAAACAACCTTATTCATACCTATTATCAAACTGCTAACTCAAAAGATGAGATTATTAAACAATTAGCAAAAATTCTTGATAATCTTAATTATTTCCATCCATTCCGAGAAGGTAATGGACGAACTCAACGAGAAGTCATTCGTTCCTTAGCGTTATCAAAAGGGTATTCTGCACAAATACGCGTGGAGCAAGATGATGAAGTTTACAACCTTTATATGGATGGAACAGTCTATGGAGATTTAGGAAAATTAGAAGAACTACTTTGTAAAATATTGGTAGAAATTTAAGAAATAATTGTTTAACATCATAGGCTACAATGATATATTAAATATTCTCAATTACTCAAAAATGAACACAGGCAATTTTGTGAATTTACTTATTAACATATAGTTCTGTGACAACTTCAAAATTTAAAAAAGCAAGAATCAATGACGATTCTTGCTTTTTATCTAGTCTACTTCAACTCCTTTTGTATTAGGAGGGTCCATAACAATAGGATTAATAGTTCTTGTAATTAAATATTCTCCCAATGTACCACGGTTAGAGTCGTATGTATAAAAAGTAGTATATTGGCTATCAAAGATAGTTGCCTTTCCAACACTATTAAAGCTAGTATAATCATATAAAGGTCTTTGGGGTGAAGCATTCCGTCCTTCAAATACTAAATAACTAAACTCCTCACTAATAGTCTCATTCCCAGAGGCATCAGTCTTAATGTTTACTTTCAAATCTTGATTCATTGCATCCTTACCAATATATTTCTGCGCTGTTGCAAGTGAAGCTTGCCCATCAGGATTAGTAGTTCCCTTTAAAGATGTAATCCAATCTTGTTTGACTTGTTCATACCATTTTGGAAGCTGTTTTAAGATTTCTTTGTCAGACATTTTGCTGATATCTCCAAGTTTTAAACTCCTTGGTACGGAGTAAATTTTAACCTTACCTTTATTCACCAACCAAATAGCAGATATTTCTGCATTTTTATCTACTTTTAAAACATCATACCATAATTCATTTTTTGCTGTCTTAAAATGTTCATAAATACCAACTGGTTTTTTAAATTCATTTGTTGCTGATTTTTCTGTCTTTTGAGCAGTTTCTGATTGCTTTTGTATCGTGGAGCAAGCACTCAATATCGTTACTACAGATAAAGCTAAACAGATTACTTTTACAATTTTTTTATATACTCCCTTATCCTCTTCTTCCACGTTTTCTACGTACACCAAAGCTAAGACTTGCTAAGATTCCCATACCTATCAATGCCAGCCATGAACCTTTTTCTCCAGTTTTTGGGAGTTGTTTGTCAGCTCGGCTATAAATATAACTTGAGTGAATGGTTGGACGAATCTTTTTGCTTGTGGTCATTGGCTTGCCTGCTTGACGCATTGAAAGAGCTTGTACTTTTTCTTCTGCTGCTTTCTTAGAAGCAACCCACTCCTCATAAGCCTTCTTCACCGCTTCATACTGGCTATTCGCATCCTTTTGGTCTTTCAACAGCTCCGCCAGCTTCGCACGCTCCACAGTCACCTTCGCAACAGCTTCCTTATGCTTCGCACTTGCTACTTCATACTCAGCTACTGCTTCACCAAGCAACTTATCAGCGTTCTTATACATGGCAAGCAAGTTTTGTTGGTCTTTCAACTTACTTTCAAGTGTCTTCGCTTCCGCCACCAATTTGGCTTCCACGGCTTTAGCATCGGCTACCGCTTGTTCAGCGGCTACCAATTTGGCATCTTCACTCGCTTTGCTTGCTTTCAGGGTTGCTAAGTTGTTTTCAGCCACCTTCAAGGCTTGTTCTGCGGTACGAAGCGCCGCTTGTTTTTCTTTGATAGATGCGTTCAAGTTGGCAACCGCTTTGTCTGCCGCATCTTTACGAGCTTGTGCATCCTTGCGAGCGGTCGTTGCTTTTTCAAGGGCTTCATTAGCCGCTGGTGTAGCGTCTTTCACCCCGGTGAGTGCTGCCAATTTGGCTTTGGTAGCGTCGAGCATCTGTTGCGCTTCCACTGCTTTGCTTTCTGCTTCACGAAGGGCAGTCTCAGCCTTTTGAGCCGCTTCTTCTTTGGCAACCAAGACCGCTTGCGCTTTTTGCAATGCAGCTTGTTTTTCTTGAATCGATGCGTTGAGGTTGGCAACGGCTTTGTCTGCACTCGCTTTGCGTGTTTCTGCGCTAGTACGCGTTGCAACTGCTGCACGGTGTGCCATTTCAGCGCTAGGTGTTTGGATCGCTTGGTTGCGTACAGTAGTCAATTCAGCTTGAGTAGCAGCGAGTGCTTGACTAGCTGTATCAAAAGCCGCTTGTTTAGCAGTCAGAACTCCATTTGCTTCATTGAAAGCTGTGAGTGCCATTTGGAAGTCGCTTTCGGCTTGTGCCAAGTCTTTTTCTAATTGCGTAGTGTCATATGGGTCTGGTAGGGCTTGACCTGCGTGTGCAGTTGGGAAACCAACGTAATGCATGCGACCAAGACCGTTTGGTGTCACACTGGATGCAACACCAACTACCGTATCATCTTGTTCGTTAATAAGCATATTTGCCATATGACCAAAATTGCTATGATAATCATCCACCATCATGCCGACAATGGTTCCTGCAATAAAGCGATACATTTCTGTCATGGTTGTGGTGCGAGTGCGAAGTGTACTAAGGTTTTCATTCATCCATGTCAATTTTGAAGAAGGTGTTTCACCAGCAGCTAGTGCGGCATGACTGTGACCAGATGACCATGGTTTGTTTTCTTGTGCGTAAGCTTTTGCAACCTTTTGAACATAGTCCATTGCTTCTTCTGTAGTATAAGTTTTTACATTTGTACCCCAGAATTGGCGACGCACTGCTGTAATTAAGTGTGCATAATATTGGGTTAAAGCTTTTGCTTGTTCACGGGTCATATGAGCTGGATCAACGGTTGATGGGTCAATTGGTACATTTCCATCCCGTTCAATGTCGTAAGCACCTTCTTCAATCCACTTGTTGAAGACTTCTTGAAGGGCATCTTTATCGGCTTCTTCACGGTCAGAATCCAAATACTTCTTATACGCATCAATCACATATTGTGGCACATTGATGGTAGACAACTTCTTCTTGTCATCCAATTCTTTCCGCAAAGCATCACGTTTGGCTTCGGCTGCTTCTTTGGCTGCTTTCTTGGCTTCGGCAGTTTTCTTGGCTTCCGCAAGGGCATTTTAGGCATCGGTTTTGGCTGCCGTTTGTTCCGTTTCTTTTGCGGTTAAGTCTTTGATTTTGGCATCCCGGTCAGCATCTGCTTTCTTGGCTTCGTCCAATTTTTGAGCGGCTGCCACTTCTTTGGTTTTGGGGTCAGAAAGAGCCTTCTCAGCAGCTTTTTGTTCATCCAAGACCTTTTGGGCACCCGTCCCGTCAAGGGCTGCCTGAGCTGTTTCTACTGCCTTTTTAGCGGTGCTGACATCCGCTTTAGCAGCGCTATCCGCTGTCTTTTTCGCAGCCGCATCGGTTGCCGTGTCGGTTGCCGTTTTGCTTTGAGTGGCTGCTTGGTCTTTCAAGTCCTTGATTTGGGCATGACGGTCGGCATCTGCCTTTTTAGCGGCTGCCAATTTTTGAGTAGCATCGCTTTCTGCCTTTTTGGCATCTTCTAAGCCTTTGTTGGCTGCTTTTTTGTTCATCAAGGGCTTTTTGTTCGCCGGTGCCGTCGAGCGCTGCTTTGGCGGTATCAACCCCTTTTTTAGCCGTATCAACTGCTTTTTGTCCAGCTTCTACCCCTTTTTCGGCTTGTTCTACCGCTTGTTTTTGGGTAGTAGCCGCGTCAGTCGCTTTTTGTGTGGCGTTAGCTGCGGTATCACTTGCTTTTTGATTTTGTGCAATCTCTTTTTGTGTATCGGTTACACTTTTTTCTGCTTGGGCAATCGCATCTGGTGTAGCGGCAGCCTTATTCTTTTCCGCTTCGGCTACTTTTTCGGTAGCATCTTCAACAGCCTTTTGGCTGTTCGCTTCAATTTGAGCACTTTCAGCTACTTTCCCGGCTTGGTCGGTCACCGCTTGATCGGCTTGTTGTTTGATGCCATGTGCTTCCTCAACCGTCTTCTCTGTTGGGGTGGTGGTGACCGCAGCACCATCCTTTGTCAATAGAACACCGTTTAAGACTTTAATATTATGCGCCTTGGGTGCTGTTACATCAGAAGACAGACTAGTTGACGGTTTGGTCAATTCTTCTGCCTGAACAGTTGCCCCACTAGCTACACCAAACGCAGCCAGTGCTATAGCTCCTGTTGCCGTACCTTTAATAACCTTGTTTCCCATAGTTCCTCCTGTTTTTTAACTTTTAGGAAGGCTTGACTACAAAGTCAAGCCTTGTTATATGTAGTATAACAAGCGTTTTTGTCAAGTATTTAGCACTTGTTTAGAACTATTTTAACACAAAATTAGTCTACAGACAATATATTGTTCTTTTTTTGCTTGTAAAGTGGTTATTTTGTATTTGTAAACTCTGTATCATATTTTATATACGAGGTTATCATTATGACAAAATTTTATTTACGGCATTACATAGGAAAAAGAGTACGAACTTTACGAAAAATCAAATCAATGAGTCAGCAAACTTTAAGTGAAAAAGCAGATGTTGGAACGGATTATATTTCAAATTTAGAAACGAAAGGCTCTAACATCAAAATAGATACACTTGAGAAAATTTTGACTGCATTAGATTCTAATACCGTAGAATTTTTCGAAAGTCAGGTTAATACAGAAAATAAGGAACTGCAAAAATTAGTTGATGATTTGCTTGAATTACCCTCATCTGAACAAAAACAACTATTAACTGCTTTTCAAATTCTTATTAAGATAGCGAAAGATAAAAATTAAAACTCATTTAATATACAAAACACGAACAATATTTGATCAGTTAATTACTGAACTTACATTGTTCGTGTTTTATTTTTTAGAAGTCACTAATCTTGAATTCTAATTGATAAAAGATGATTTTAAAATTATGTAAACTTAATATCTGAGTGTAAAAAGTAATAATTATTTAAAATATTTTCTTATTTCTCTTTCATCTATTTCAATATAATCTGAAATAAATGTTAATAGCTCATCTACAGTTCCATTAAACAAAGCAAAATCTGGGTTAAATTCTTTTGAGATTGAAATAATTTTTTTCACATATTGCGTTTCAACTTTTACAAGTTGTTTTATTAATTCCAAAGCATTGTCCAACAAAGCGTGGTATTGTTCAAATTTGTATGATGTTACTAATCCATGAGAAATGATTTCTTCATCAATTAGTTTATCTCTATAATTGTTTATATCATTTTCATACTTATTACGCACAATATAACCTAATGATTGGTTATTTTTTATTTCTTTTAAAAAATAGTCAATAATAAGATTGAAATATTTTAAAAGAGTTTTATTTAGGTTTTTTAGATCTTTACACTCAATATTATTATTTATAACAAAATAATTTTGATAGCTACATTTTAAATATGATACGAGAATACTATTACTATAAACAACACTAACAATTGCACTTGCTACAATACTATTAAAATTCGGCAAATTTATAAGTTCTTCGCGTTCAAAATTTAGATTTCCGAACATCATCGAAAATTCAGCAGAATCACAAAGAATATCTATTACTTTCTCAAAATTTTCATCGTTTTTTAGAATACTTTCTAAAAATCCAAGATATAAAATTGCTAAAGCAATAATCTCATATTCAACATCTTCGCCCCATAGAAGTTGCCCTGTAGTTATTTTCATATTTTCTGATATTAATTCTGCAACAGTATACGACATTAGTGGTCTTTTTGTTTGTTGATTGTTATAATTCATTATTCTACTCATCACCTCAATAGCTGCTTGGTGATCATCAATGTTGCTTCCATAAAATGTTCCATATTTTGTTTTTAAAAGGGAGTATGGTTGTATATCTTTATGATTGGAAAGATACTTATTTATTCGTTGAATGATTAAACTATTGACTAATTTGCTAGCAAGCGAAAATTCTTTTCTTGTATTTTTATTTAACATTTTTACATTCCTTTTCTTAATACATTTTTAAAGCTATTGTACAATATTTATAACAAAAAATCAAAAAATAGTTCACTTTACGTACAACTATTTTCATGATAATATAATTGATAAAGAGGGGAGGTGATTGTAATAAATCAATTACTTAAAAAATTATATTATGAAATCGTTGAATTTCGCTTGACAAAATTTGGAAATATCTCATATCAAAAAATTACAAACGATCGTTATTTTGATAATGTACCAGTCAACCTTTGGCAGTTATGGTATGGAAATAGTTCATTGTCATTTAGAAATCTCGGTTTTAAATACGTTTCAGATGTTGAACAAATGTCAAATGATGAATTAATTGGTTCAATTTATAAAGAATTTTGTTCAATTGCTCAATTGCAAAATATATTTGCAAATTTTTCAAAGCAGAATTGCGAGGATAAGTACTAAAATATGGAACTTTTCGGAATCAAAACAAATAGTGAAATTTTGATGCATAATACAGTTAAAATTCAAAAAACTAGCGAAAAAACAGGAAATACATATAATGTAGAAGCTGTTCCAACTTTACAATTAATCTCTATTGGAAAAGCTATTCAGGATGGCGAAAGTTGGAAATATTCAGTTGTAGATAAAAAATATGATTTACAATATATAGTTAAAACTTCTAACTACGTTGAAGCACAATTTGGAACAATATTAGAATTTAAAAATATCTACTGTGGTGTATTGCAAACAGGAAAAGTCTGGGTTAAAGCTGACTCTGTAGCTCTCGTTACTCATCAACAACGTAATGCGTAAATACAGAAGAATCAAACGACAAGCGAATAGTAAACTACAAGGCTATCAACGTGCTCTGATAGCTTTGGCAGTTACTATTCTTTGTTACATAGTATGTTTAACTATCATAAATGCTAATAACTTTCTTTCTAAATTGTTTATTCTTCCAAGTAAATTTTTCTTTTTTGCAATTCTAGTAGCTATTACTACTTCAATATTGAGCTGGAAAAATCGTGAAGAAGTATCAAAATTAAAGATTAAAAGTATGTCAAAACAAGCATATAAATTAGCACGAAAAATACATCGATTGTTTAATGATAAACAAATAACAGATATTTTGAAGCTTAGCAATTTAACCCGATATGGATATGAAATGCCAGAAATTTATGTTTGGATTAATAGTAATTTTTCGGAAGGGTATATTGCAATCGAAAACATAGCAAACTATGAACGTGCTGACCGCGAGAAATTTGAACAGCGTATATCAGGAATTCTATCTGGTAGATTTCAAAAATACGCTGTAGTGAGTTCTGAGTTAATCGCAGGTGATAGCTTTATATTATTCTATTTTGAAGATACTTTGACTTCGCAACGTTTATATATCAAAGATAATATGAATTTTTTGAAAGAGTTTGTTAGTGATGATAAACACGCTCTTAAATTTTCAAAAGATTTAACGTGGCATGCTGATATAACAGCTCACTTGTCAATTATTGCAAGAACAAGAGCAGGAAAATCAGTGTTTGCGGGTCGTTACTTAGCTAGACTTATGCTATTACAAGACTGGATTGTTGAGTATAACAGTGCAAAACATGATAGATACGTAAAAGAATTCAATGGTCAATCAGACCCTGTAAAAATAGTTGAAAGAGCTGAATACTGGTGCGCAATTATGGATAATAGATTAAGAGAAATTAATGAAGCAGGTAAAGAAAAATATCTTGAAATGAATGATATGCCTGATATAGCTATTTTATTTGATGAAATTGGAAATTTAAACGCTTCTTTAGAATCTTTAGATAAAACAGACAAGACGCTAAAAATTATGAACCGTTGGATAAATGCTATCAACAAATTAAGTGCTACTGGAGCTAGCACAGGTATTCATATCATAGCTATCTCACAGTTCGCTACGAAAGAGGGATTTCTCCCTTCCCTTGCTCGTGTAAACTGCTCTGATGCTGTTATAATGCTCGGAGGAGCTGCAGACAGCGCTTCAGAACGCCAGTATTTAATGAGTGGGTTTGCTGATATGCCAAAAAGAAAATATGACAAGGGCCAAGGTCTAGCAAAAATCATGGGTTCAGGTAGAAAATGGGAGATAGCACCACATTTCTTTGAAACTCCTTGGTTTAATGAAGAATAAAATTATATGCAATATCTTTAGTTATTGAAATAAGGTTAGTCTATTCAATGAATAAAGATATTCTTGACGAAGCTGACGAGCCAGAAGATCGGTCGTCTTGCAAAGATGAAGCAAAACTATCTCTAACTATTTCCAACGCCTGTCCGGCGCTGGGCTTGTCGAGTGCCGGACATATCAAAAAAACTAGCTAAATCAAGATTTTTTGAGAGTGTTTCAAAATCAAAAAACTTGATTTAGCAGTAGAATAGTTAGAAGAATAATTAGAAAGGAAAAATCCTTATTATGGTAAAAAAAGAAGCTAATCTCACAGCTATTATGCTTGTACAACAATTAGAGGATACATACTGGGAAACATGGGAAGATAAAACTCCTATTAAGCTAGCACGAGATGGGAACTGTAAGCCTCTACTACAAGCTGTTATTGATAAATTAAATGACAACAATATAAGCATCAAAGAAGCGTATGGTATCAAGCATGATAAAGATGAGATAACTATATGGAATCAAGAAAAAATGAAAAATGTAACAGAGAAAAAAGCTGAACATGTTCATTTCTTATTCAAATTCGACAAAGGGGCTTCTATCAGCAAAATCGCTCTTGCTGTGGGTGTAGAGCCACAATACTTGGAAAAATTGAAATCTGGGCGATATGGCTATGATAACTGTTTGGCTTATCTTGTCCACGCTAAAGATGAAACTAAATTCCAATATTCCCCCGAAAAAGTCGTAACATTATTAGGTGAGGATTATGTCAGCATCTATAACCGAAGTATGGAGACTTGGATGAAAGGGAGAGCTACTAAAAAAGCTAGGGAAACCTCTCTTAGTGTTGATTGGCTAATTGAAAAAATCCTTTCTGGCGAAATCACCAAAAGTAATATCATGCTAACAGATGAATATTACGCAATTTATGGACAGCATAAGCGAAAAATAAATGAAGCTATAGAAACCTCTGGTGAACGAAAGAGCTACAAAACAATTTCAGAACTAGAAAACGGTGAGTTTAAAAAAACAGTTATTTTTATTACTGCCGAAAGTGGCATTGGAAAAACTGCACTAAGCAAACAGTTAATTCGAATTTTACAGACAGTCGCTATAAAATTCAACCAAAACTGGGATTTTTGCGTAACAGCTTCTACAAATGCCTTTGATGAATATAATGGGCAAGACATTCTATTCTTAGATGATATCAGAGGAGATAGTTTAACGGTATCAGATTGGTTGAAATTACTAGACCCTTATATGATTAGCCCTATCTCTGCAAGATATCACAATAAGATGGGCTCAGCAAAAGTCATCATCATTACAAGTACTAAGAAACCAGTCAGCTTTTTCGAAGCTTCCAAAGGTAATATCGGCGAAGATTTAGGTCAATTTATTCGACGTATTGATTACTTATTGACTATCAATGATTCTTTTTGGTTGTCCTTACCCATAAAATCTAAAAAAACTGATACAACTTCTAGTAATCCTTGGTATGAACCTAGATATCATTCCTATTGTTTTTCAGAAGTAGAGCAATATACAAAAAACAATGCTCTAGACCATTTAGTCAAAACAGTAATCCGAAACATGCAATGGAATACAACAAAAAAGGTTATCAACGCTAGCGACCAAACCAACAATGATAACCAAAACATTCAACAAAAATAGTAACAACTACTTCTGTTGTTGCTATTATCTCAAAATACTAAATAATATACAAGAGGTGACAGCATGCAGGTCATTTTACCAGACGAGCAAATACATCAAATACAGCTTTTAATATCCGATTTAATCAAACAAGAAATTGAAAACAGACTAAACAATAGCAATCTCGAAAGTCCGTTTTTAAATAAACAACAAACTTGTATTTACTTAGGAATTTCTAACAATACTCTCGATAGTTGGATTCAAAAAGGATTACCAACAATTCGTATAGGAAAGACTGTTCGATTTGATAAAAATGAAATCAATCGTTGGATGCAAAAACAGTAGAAATTTTGCCGTGGTTTGTTTATAATAAAATCACGGTATTTTTCTAGCTCAATTCACGAGGAGAATAGTATGTCAATTAAAAAAACCAAAAATGGAACTTATCGCTTACGAATCTATATTCCTGAAGAAGTCAAAACTTCTCTTGGAATTGATAAAAAAGTGATAGAAAAACGCTTCAAGTTAAGGAGTGAGGCTAAAAAATATGAACTCGAACTACAAAATAAAATAGATAAAAT
>ERZ773006.583-NODE-583-length-16038-cov-3.94288_pt1 | contig 16038 bp, 13 predicted proteins | sample MGYA00580843_ERZ773006 | MGnify/ENA primary metagenome ERZ773006 (study PRJEB29015, sample SAMEA2738011) | human oral metagenome | biome: human oral; feature: human-associated habitat; material: dental | place: China | collected 2052 ... | reverse complement strand
CTCCTCGGGCGGGAGCTCGACGCCGGGGGAGGCCGCGTGGCCGCTGGCCCTCGCGTGGGCCGCGGCGGGGGCGGCGGCATCGGTTGCCATCATGCCCACCTCCCGAGGCCGAACTTCTCGGACCCCCGCTTCGTCGGAGTCGGCTCCAGCCGCGCGATCGCCGCCTCCGCCTGCGCGGCGGGCAGCTCGACGGGCTGGACGCCGGCGCACTGGTGGGCGACCCCGGACTCGCGACGTCGCCGACGCTCTAGGCTTTTGACCTGGTCGTCAGCTTGGCTCACGGCCCAGCCTGCCCCCGTCACCCCTCGGCAACGAGAGCCCTCAGCTCACCTGGCGTCGCCCGGATGACACCGGCTTGTATCCTTGTCCTCACACTCCCCCTCGTGCGAGGCGCCAGCCGATGGCCCGGCTTCTCATGCCGACGAATCGCCGGTATATCCCTTCTTGCGCCATCAGTTCGTCGTGCGTTCCCCGCTGCACGATGCTGCCGCCGTCGAGCACGACGATCTGGTCCGCCATGCGCACCGTAGCCAGGCGATGCGCGATCATGAGTATCGTCTTATCCTTGGTCAGTTCGGCAATCGCCTTCTGGAGCTCCTGCTCGTTTTCCGGGTCGACGCTTGCCGTCGCCTCGTCCAGGATGACGATGGGAGCGTCCTTCAGGATGGCGCGCGCGATGGAGATGCGTTGGCGCTCGCCGCCTGAAAGGCTCGACCCTCCTTCGCCGATATGCGTCTGGTAGCCGTCGGGAAGCGCCCTGATGAAGTCATGACAGCAGGCCTTCTTCGCGGCGGCGATCATTTCTTCCTCCGTCGCCTCCGGCCGTCCGAAGCAGATGTTGTTCGCGATGGTGTCCTCGAACAGATAGACGTTCTGGAAGACGATGGCGAAGTTCTTCAGGAGGCTGTCGCTCGTATACTCCCGCACGTCCCTGCCGCCCACCAGGATCTGCCCCGCATCCACATCCCAGAAACGGGCGATCAAGGAGCACAGGGTCGTCTTGCCGGAACCTGACGGGCCAACAATGGCGCAGGTGCTTCTCTCCGGCACGGTCAGGTCGATATGATGCAGGATCTCCGTGCGGTCGTATCCGAAGGAAACGTCCTTGACCTCGATGGTGAACGTATCGGGATCCAGATCCGCGCCACCCTCGTCCAAAGACGGCATATGGGTCACGACATCCAGCCTGTCAAGCGATGCCTCGACCGCGCGGGCGACGGACGACATGCTGCCCGCCACCTCGACGGTGGCATAGATCATGAAGCTCGCCACGAGCAGAAGAAGGCACTTCTCAGCCGTGATCTCCCCTCCGATCAGGAGGTAGGGAGCAAAGACGAGAATCGCCGCGCGCGCGAACTTGAACACGGTCTGATAGAGTGCCGTCATCTTCGAGAACGCCTTTTCCAAGACGGTATTCGCATCCCTGCTCTCCTCGATCGCGGCGTCCACGGCCTTCTCGGACCTGCCCGCCAGGCCGAAAGCCTTCACGACCCCCATGCCCTGCACGTATTCGAGCATGGAGGTGACCAGGCCCGCCTGGGCCGCCTGCCTGCGGGGCGCATGCTTCGTGCCGACCTTGCCGATGAAGGCGTGCACGACGAGCGCCACGGCAAGCCCTGCAAGGGAGAGAAGCCCGATGCGCCATTCGTAGGCCAGAAGCCAGGTGACGATCACGACGGCATGGATGAATCCCCCGGCGACGTGTTCCATGATCGCGACGGACTGCTGCTCAAGGTCGCCCAGCGTGGTGGTCACAGCCGCCGTGATGTCGCCCAGCCTGTTCTCGTTGAAATACCCCATCGGCGCCTTCTTCAGGCGCTCGCCGATCTCCATGCGCTTCTCGGCGCCGAACGCGAAGCTGCCGAGCGTCCTCGCGTTCGCGGAAAGGCCTACGAACGCGATCCTGCCGACGATCGAGACCAGCATGATGCCGAGCGAGATCCAGATCGTGTCTGCGGGCATGCCGCTGCCGTCAAGCGACGCCAAGACGCCCGAGAGCACGACGAGGATCGCCATGATGGGAAGCATTTCGAAAAACGAGCTGACGAGATATGCAAGGAACGATCGTATGATCCGGCCTTTCTGGTTACCCGCAAACGCGAGCAGCCTTTGGAACAGACGTATCATCACGCCACCTCCTCTGCGGTATCGCGACTCGCGACGTGAGCATTCCAGAGCTGCCCGTACAGCGGGCTTTCCGCGACCAGCTCCTCATGCGTCCCCTCGGCGGCGACGCGGCCCCGATCGATCACGAGGATCTTGTCCGCATCGACGATGGTGGAGAGCCTATGGGCGATCACGATCAAGGTCTTTCCCGCCACGAGCTTAGCGATGGACGCCTGTATCGCGGCCTCGTTCTCCGGGTCGGTGAATGCGGTCGCCTCATCGAGCACGACGATCGGGCTGTTCTTCAGGATCGCCCGCGCGATCGCGATGCGTTGGCGCTCGCCTCCGGAAAGGTGGCTTCCCGCGTCGCCCGCCAACGTGTCGTATCCCTTCGGGAGGGAGAGGATGAAATCATGGCAGCTCGCCTTTCGCGCCGCATCCTCGACCTCCGCATCCGTCGCATCCGGCTTGCCGATGCGGATGTTCTCCCGAACGGAAAGATGGAACAGGAAGTTGTCCTGCGACACATAGGAAACGAGCTCCATCACCTGCGACAGCGGCATCTTCCGCACGTCGACGCCGCCGATGCGGACGAAGCCGCGCTCCGCCTCCCAGAACGAGGCGATCAGTCGCGCGATCGTGGACTTGCCGGAGCCGGAAGGCCCGACGATCGCGGTCATGCCGCCCTTGGGGCAATCGAAGGAGACGCCGTGCAGCACCTCCGTGCCGTCGCGCTCCGAGCCGTCCCCTCCTCCATCGCCGGAAGGCGCGCCCTCGTATCGGAAGGTGACGTCTTCGAAGGAGACGTGCGCATCGACCAGCGGGACCGCCTCGTCCGGCCTTAAGAGTTCGGGGAGGTCGAGCAGGGCCCTGACCTCCTTCACGGTGGAATCCACCATGGCAAGGCTGTCGGTGTACTGAAGCGCCTGGATCAGGGGCTTCACCAGGCCGAGCGCAAGGACGATGCAGGTGATGAACGTTCCCGCCCCTATGCTCCCGTCCATGAACAGCCAGCTTCCCAGCGGCAGGACGCCCGTGAGCGTTGCCGTCAGAATGGAAAGCCCCACCACGTAGTAGCCGTTGGTCTGCCTGAACCACGTCTCCTTCGATGCCCTGTTCTCGGCCACGGCGTCCGCGTACTTCTTGTACGAACGATCACCCTGGTTGAAGGTCTTCACCACTTCGATGCCGCCGATGTACTCCACCGTCGCGGCATCCATGCGCTTCCCCGCCGTCAGCACCCTTTTGTATCGGCGCTCGTAGTCCTTCAGCATTCCCATGTAGCAGAAGATCCCGACCGGGATGGTCGCAAGGGATATCAGGGCTATCCTCCAATCGAGGACGAACAGGTACGCAAGCATCATGGCGGGGATCAGGGTGTTGGCGGTCAGCTCCGGCACCATGTGGGCCAGCGGCAGCTCGAGCTTCTCGACGGTGTCGACCGCAATGGTCTTGAACGTGCCCGAAGGCGTGTCGAGGATCGTCCCCATAGGGACGCGGGAGAGCTTTCCCGCGATCGCCGTGCGGATGTTTCCCAGGATCGTGAAGGCGGCCTCGTGGCTTCTCATCGTAGAGAACGTGCCGAGCCACACCTGCCCCAGATACCCGACGAGCGCGATTCCCGCAAGCAGCGCGAATCCGCCGAAGTCGTAGTCTCCGCGGCAGACCATGATGATGCCCCGCGACGCGGCGATGTACGGAACCATGCCGCACAACGCCCCGAGCACCGCCAGCGCGACCGATTCCGCAAGCATCCCCTTGCACGGCCGCGCGAAGCCCATCAGGATGGACGCCGCACTCTGTCCTGCATTGCTCATCGCTTCCCACCTCGCATCAGATCGACGATCAGACCTCGTTTCCCGCCCGAAAGATCCGCGGCCACGCATCCGTCTTCAAGAACGAGGGTGCGGGTGCAGATGCGCATCATGAATTCGACGTCATGGGTGATGACCAGAAGAATCTTTCCCTGGTCCGCAAGAACCCGCACCAGCCCGCCGACCTCCTCCATGCTTCGAAGATCCAGGCCGCTGGTAGGCTCATCGAAAACCAGCAGATCCTTCCCGCAGACCTCGCTGACCGCGACGGCGAGCCGCTGCATCTGTCCCCCCGACAGGGAGAGGGGGTGGCGATCCTTGCACGCCAGCAGATCGACCCTGCGAAGCGCCGACTCGATGCCGTCTCTATCGGGATCCTTGATGCCCAGGCGGCATTCCTCCATAACGCTGTCGGAGAAGAGCTGGTGACCGACGTCCTGCATGACCATATAGGCCTTCTTGCGCCGCACGCGACGGTTCAAGGGGCGCCCGTTCCATCGCACGGTTCCCGAAGCATCGTTCGCAAGCCCGCAGATCGCCCGTGCAAGCGTCGTCTTCCCTGTCCCATTCGCCCCCGCGATCGCGATGATCTCGCCGGCATTCGCCTGGAACGAGATGCCTTTCAACACCTCTGCGCCGCCAAGCCGGACGCTCAGGTTCTCGAGGGAGAGGACGTTGCTGGAAGCGCTCGGGCACGCCGTCGCCTCGGGTTGCAGGGCGGCAAGGTCGCGGGAACGCAGACCCCTGCTGCGCACATTCTTCGCCGAAAGCTTCCTGAAATCCTCGATGGGCATGTCCGAAACGATCGCCCCATCCTGCAGATAGATCACGCGGTCCACGATGTCCATCAGATACCAGATGCGATGCTCGGCGATAAGGATCGTCTTTCCCTTCTCCTTCGCCGTCCGCATGAGCTTCGCAAGCTCCTCGATGGACCTCATATCCAGGTTGGAGGACGGCTCGTCGAAGACCAGCACATCCGGGTCGGAGGCATAGACGCTGGAGAATGCGATCTTCTGCTTCTCCCCGCCGGAAAGCTCGAACACGCTTCTTCCCCTCAACGCCTGGAGGTGCAGATCTTCGGTGACATCATCCAGTCGAGCGCAAAGCTGCGCCCGCGCGATTCCCCTGTTTTCCAATCCGAACACGATCTCGCTGTCGACATCGACGTTGAAGAACTGGGTCCGTGGATTCTGGAATACGGTTCCCACCGCATCGGAGAACGCGGCGATCTCGGTTTCTTGGGAATCCATGCCGTCCACGCATACGGTTCCCGCGAGCTTTCCTTCAAAGAAATGGGGAATCAGCCCGTTCACGAGCCGGGCGACCGTCGTCTTCCCGCAGCCCGATGCACCGCAGAGCAAGACGCATTCTCCACGAGCGATGCGAAGGGACAGCCCGCGCACGCCGCCCCTGCCGCCTCCATCGTCCTTACCGCTTCCGCCGCCTCTGCCGTCCTTCGCGCGGCCCAGGTCGTCTTCCCTCCCTTCCCCGGAGAAGGTCGTCCGATACGCGAAAGAGACATCCTGCATCTCGATCATCAGAACACCCCCTTCGCGTTCGCGAAGACCATGCCTGCGACCAAGGCCGCGTAGGCAAGGACCGCCGCCGCATCGACGGCGGAAAAGGAGGGCTCTTCCAAACAGGTCCTCTCGTGCGCATGCTCGATGCCGCGCGTGATCGCGGCTTGCGTGATCTCGTCGGATATCCTCGATGCGGATACGAGCAGGGGGACGTACACGTGCTCCGTCGTCTGCGCGGGATGGCGGATCGCCCCGCCTACCGAGGCCGATAGGCCGCGAAGCGCCATGGCGTCTCGGATGGCGGCCCATTCCTCAGCCAGGGTGGGAAGGTATCGGAGCGTGACGGCGAGGGCGATCGTCAGGCCTTTGGGCAGCCGAAGCTTCGCGAGGGCGGCCAAAAACGTGCTCACGCGCGTCGTGGAGACCAGGTAGCTCCCCAGCATGAAGCAGGGCAGAAGCTTCCGGATGTACACGGCGAACATGTAGACGACCCCGCCGGCCGCCACCGGAAGATGGGGCACCGCGCACAGCTGCACCACTAGAAGCAGGACGAAGAACGAGCCGTACCGTACCGCCTTCTTCGGCTGTCCCGACGTCGCAAGCATCAGAAGCGGAATGCCCGCATACGCGCATTCGACGGCGATGCTCCTGTTCAGAAAGACGGAAACGCTCGTGATCGCCAGAATCAGGAGCTTCGTGCGCGGATCGAGCCCCATCTACGCGATCCCCGCCTTCTCGAAATGCTTCCTCAGAAGCCTCTTGCCGATCCAGCCCCCGATCAGCGCGCAGACGAGGGTCCCGGCGACCAGCGCGGGAAGGATCCACCACGTTCCCCCGATGGCATGGATGACTCCCTCGAAGGAGGCAACATCTCCTTTGCTCCTCATGAAGGCATCGAACTGCTCAGGCATGACGACCATGGGAACATACGCGCCGAGAGGCGCAAGCGCCATCACGCAATAGGCAGCCAGATTCTTCCTGAACGACCTGAAGCCCCCCGATGCGCAGATTCCGTCCGCCATGATCCCGAATACCAGGAAGAACGCGGACATCATCCAGAACATGCCCGTGACGAACAGCAGGATCGCGGCGATGACGCCGAGGATGGAAAGCGCGCCCCTCTTCGGGATCTTGGCCACGTACAGCATGAAGACCGTTCCCGTGAACAGGGCCACGATCATCGGCATGAACGGAAACGTGACAGGCGTCATCTGCGCCACGCCGCCGACCACGAACGCCACCACGGCGTAGATCAGGGAGAAGATGCCGACGGAGATGAAGTCCCTCGTCTCCAGCCTCACCGAACCCGTCTTGCTCATGATTCGCCTCCAAACGATACGTTGGTTTGTAAGCTTCAGCTAACTTATTGTGGAAAAGAGCGTCCGCTCCGGATGAGCGCCCTCCTCCGGATGAGCGCCCTCCTCCGGATGGACGTCCCGCTCCGGAACGAGCGCCTTGCTCCGGACGAACCGACCTTTCCGGAGAGCGCCCTACTCCAGGCGAAGGAGCCCCTCCCAACCCGAACTGAAGAACCTCGCGAGCTCCTCGACATACTGCATGGCCTCGTCCTTCGGCATGGCATGGACGATGGTCTCGCACACGGCAGTGAAATAGGCGCTCGTGATCATGTGGTGCAGCTGCCTGGACATCCTGCCGCTCAGCTTTCCCCTCTCGCGGAGGATGCCGTAGTACTCCTCCGACCTCTCCACCTCCAGCTCGACGAGGTCATGGATGAAGGAGGCGTATTTCGTGCCTTCCGAGCAGCACAGGATCAGCCTGAACTCGTCGAAGTGGGCGTACAGGTACTCCACGAAGGAGCGGAGGTAGTGCGTGGACAAGGCAAGGCTGTCCCTCGTCTTGTCATCCGGGATCAGGTCGAAGTGGGCGTCCTGTGCGGCCTTGAACTGGCTCACGAGCCCGTCTGCCGCCTCCCCGACGATGTCCTCGAAGAGGGCCGCCTTGTCCGGGTAGTAGCCATAGAACGCGCCCTTCGTGAAGCCGGCCTCGGCGACGATCCTGTTCAGGGAGGCATCCTTGAAGCCCTTTTCGAGAAACTCCCGCTTCCCGACCTCCAGGATCTTTGCCTGGGTTTCCGTTCGGTCCATTCGTCCCCCGTCCACGGACTGGTGCACTCATGCCGAGCTGGCGCGCACACGCTGGCAATACCTTACATACCGGCAGTATATACCACTAGTATATATTTGGCGTCGAGACTGTCTTGCAGAATATGACTGGACGGGACAGCAAGTTTTGTGAGCGGTGCCGGGGGTCAGATCACAATAACTCGTCACACATCCATTTTCCGAGGCCTCAAGGACAGCAGGAGAACTATTGTGAGTGACCTATCAAGTAAGACTCACAATAGTTCGTCTCGTATCCCCGATGCACCTAAAAGATGGACGGGAGGGGAATATCTGTGAGCTGCCGCTCCAAGAGGCTCACAACAGTTCCCCTCCCATCCAAGGGCTGCCCAAAAATGGACGACAGGCGAGTTATTGTGAGTTCGCCTCGAGTGGTGCCCTTCGCCTTGCGCGGCACTCACGATGACCAGCCCCTCCTTGCCTAAGGCGGCCAAAAGCCTGTCCCACACCACTCGTTGGGGCCTTGCAAGGTAAAATGACGGTCGCAACTGCGTCCCAGGGGCATCACGGCCGTACCCCAGAGTATATTCAAGAGTATATTCAGGTCTATGGGCCGTGCTCGTCCAGGCCATGCGGATCGTCTCAGGCCATTCGGGCCGCGCTCGGCCCATGCGGGCCGTTTCGGGCCATATGGGTTCGCCCGCCCCATGCGGTCCGCGACGGGTTCTGCTCGCCATGACGTGCTCATGCCCGCCGTACGCCGGGTCGACATGGGGGCGCGGGGAGGGGAGAGGCATGAAGGAGAAGATCGAGCTCCAGGTGGTGCTGGCGCCCACGCACGCGGCATATACCTTCAGGGTTCCGCTGGACCTTACGGTGGCCGAGGCCGCCACGCTCGTCTCGCGCCTCCTGGAGCGACAGGAGCCGGCACTCTGGAGGGCGACCGGCAAGGAGGACCTCATGCTCTGCGACCTCGGGGCCGAGGATGCCGGCGAGCTGCTCAACCCAAACGAGACAATACGAGCGCTGAGCGCCTTCGGAGTCCTCGCGAACGGGACTCGTGTGGCGTTGGTGTAGGAGGAACGTGAAGGAGAGGCTCAGGAAGTCGTTCAAGGGTGGACTCAGGCTGCTGACCCTGACGCTTGGCAGCGGGGAGCACCTTGACTACGTTCGCTCCGAGTGGCTGGCAGAGGGCCCGGGCGAGGGCCTTCTCCCCTTCAGGTACCAGGGGTGCGAGAAGGGCGCCACCCTCAACTATGATGTGCTGGGCCTGGTCCAGCTCCCGCAGTTCGTGAAGGCCCCGCTCTCGTCCGCCCAGTACGAGTCGCTTCTGCGCCAGCTCTGCTCGGTCGTGGCGCTGTGCGTCTCGCAGGACGTCCCCACCTCCGGGCTCTGGTTCGATCCCGAGGGGGTCTTCGTGACGCCAGAGGGCAGGCTCCGCTTCGTCCTCGTCCCCGTCTCGGGCTACGTCAAGGCACAGCACTCCACGCCGCTTGAGCTTATCGGGTGGTTGGGGTCGTCGGCTCACGTGAGCATGGCCGTGGGGGAGAGCCACCGTCACGTGAGCGCGGTAGGCGACTGGGCCCGGCGCCAGAGCGTCTTCTCCCCCCAGAAGTTCGGCCGCTTCCTCGATGGGGAGTACGAGCGCACGCCTGTGCCTGGGCCTGGGGCAGGCCCAGGCTCGCTGGGCCCCAGCACACTGTCTGACTCCAGCCCATTGGGCCGCGGCTGCCATGATTGTGCGGAGGCGGCCAAGTCTGGCCGTGGGCAACGGGCCGCCCAGGGGCGTGACGGGGCGACCCTCGACCCGCTCGACCTCTTCGGCGTAAACGCCCAGGGGAGGGCTCCCCGTCCCATGGCGAGGCGCATCTCCCGGGCGACCTACGAAGTCGTGCCCCATGAGGTCGAGCGGCCGTCCGTCTCGGGCGACACGTCGAGCCTCGGCTCTGGCTCGCTGGGCACGCGGCAGGACGCCATGCGGCCCGTTCCTGCGGCCGATAACGGAGCCCCTGCGATCGCCTCGCCGCCGGCAGTCTCTGTCAGGCGACTGCGCGACGGGCTGCGCCTGCAGGTCCCGGGACAGCCTGCGGTGCTCGGGAGGTCTGAGACATGCGACCTCCATTTTGGCGGCAACCTCGGCATGAGCAGGCGCCACCTGGAGGTGAGCCCCGATGCCGACGGGCTTACGATCAGGGACCTCGGCTCCTCGAACGGCACCTACGTGGCGGGCTCGCGCCTCGCGCCCCAGGGCAGCGTGCACGTCGACCGCGGCGGCCACTTCACGGTTGCGGGCGACGACTTCCTCGTGGAGTAGGCTCAGGGCAAGTGCGCCGACGAGGTCGGGCGTGCGGTCACCGCCGGTCGAGGACAGTCCCCGAGACGCTGTGACCCGACGCCAGCTCGAAGTGGAGCGTCACGATGCCCAGGTCGACGTTGCTGAAGAAGCCGCCCGTCGACCGGCGGGTGACGGTCTCGCCGTCCGCGCCGAGCGTGAAGAGGAAGTGCTGCTGGTTCATGGCGGTGGGCGCAAGGGCCGCCGCACGCATGCCGCGCCTGAACCAGTCGGGCGTCTCGGGGCCGTGGGTGTGCGAGAGTTCGGACAGCGGCTTCGAGCGATGCGGACATCCCTCGGCGGCGGCATAGCCCACGGCGATGACGATCACGAGCCTCTCTCCCGGGGCGATGTCCGCCTTGACCTTGCGCTTGCCGAAGGTCCCGCCAACCCAGCAGGTGGAAAGGCCCGCCTGCTGCGCCGCAAGAACGATCTTCTCGCCGAAGTAACCGCAGAGCTCGTCCAGGTCGGGCGATTTGGGGCCGATGCAGGCGACGTAGTTCTGCACGTTGTCGAACCTTCTGCGCGCCAGGAGGCCCCTAAACGCCCCGGGACTGTCACGGACCAGCTGAAGATGCAGGCCCGAGGCGGCATTTGCCCGGGAGATGGCATCCTCGAGGGCGGCAAGCGCCTCTCCCTCGATGGGCTTGTCGGTGAAGCGCCGCACCGAATGGCGCTGCTCGATTGCCTGCGTGACGTCCATACGGGCGCTCCTCTCGTTCGCGTGCTCTCGTCTATCCTATCAGGCTCGCAATGACCGACGCGAACGCGATGACGACGCCCACGATGGATTCGCCGCCCAGGACGCCTGAGGCCACCACCAGGGCACCTTCCCGGGCGTCCGCCTCCCGCCGCGTACGCTCTCCATCTGACAGGCCCGTGCTGCGCGCCCTCTCGACGCGATCCCACGCCAGCTTGGCCACTGATCCAAGAAATGCCGTGAGCGTCATGTAGAAGGGCAGGTAGACACCCAGTCCAACCATCATGGCCGGAAGCTTCGCAAGGTACAGGGCAACTCCCGCCGCCAAGCCTGCCACGAAGGCGGGCACGCTCGGGATGCCCGCGACCATGGCGGCCACGACGGACGCCTGGGCCGAGACGAACATCCGGCCAGGCCCGAACGCATCCGGACCGTATGCGGTGACGAGCGCGACCATCACGCCCGCCGCGACGAGGGCGCCCAGCACGCCGCCTATGGCCTGTCCCAGCCACTGCGCGCGCGGGTCGGTCCCCAGGATGTGCCCGGCGCGGAAGTCGTTCATCACGTCGCCGGCAAGCCCGCAGGCCACGGCCACGATGCCGGCCACGAAGAACAGCTTGACCTGGGCAAGCTGCGCGAAGGCGGCCACCAGCAAAAGGACGATGAGACCGAAGATCTCCATGGGGTCTATGCCGGTCTGCCCGCAGGACTGCGCGCTCATGATCGTGGTCACGAAGCTGAGGAGGACGACGGCGATCGAAGGCAGGGGACCCAGACCCAGGCCAAGGCACGCCATGACCGCGACGGCGGCCGTTGCCAGCCCCAGGATTCCGGCGTCCGCGCGCAGCCTGCCCGACACCAGCGACGCGGCCGCGCCCTCATCGCCCGACCTCAGGCCGGATGCGATGGCCCTGGCCTGGGGGAGAATGTCCTTGAGGACGACTGCCGCCCCCGAGCCCATCATGAGGCCCATGCCCAGGGACTTGACGATGCCCTGGGCGCCCGCCACGTCCCAGAGGCCCAGTGCGCCGCCTCCCACGACGAGGCCGAAGTTGGCGAGGACGCCGCCCGCGAACCAGAAGGCCACGGCCGTGCTTCCCACCAAGAAGCCCACGGAGAGCATCATCGGCGAGTTGTAGATGCCAAAGCCCACGCCTGGGATGGGAAGCGCGCAGAGCATGGTGGGGATGGCCCCGAGGGCGTCGCGCAGCGCGCAGTAGAGTCCCGCCACGCCCATGGATGCGAACAGCTGCCGTCCGGTCCTGCCGCCGGCCTCGGTGGCACGCAGGGTCTCGGCGGCGGAGGTGCCCATGGGGAACTCCAGCTGGGAGTCCTCGATGAAGTGGCGATGGATGAGCGCCGTGCAGACCAGGCCCATGAGGGTGCCCGAAAGTGCGACCAGGAGCATCTGGGCCATGCCGACCTGGTCGGCGTAGCCCAGCATCCAGGCGCCGGGGATGGTGAACGCCAGCCCGCCGGCGACCATGGCCCCCGCGGACATGATGGTATGTGTGACGTTCGCCTCGCTCAGCGAGGCGTTTCCCAGCAGCCTGAGGAAGAACAGCGAGACGACCGCCGCGAAGACGATGGGCCAGGGGAGGGCTCCCAGGCGCAGTGCCGTATAGGCGGAGGAGGCGGTGATGATGGCGCAGCCAATGCAGCCGATGACGACACCGCGCAACGTGAGCTGACCACGCCACGAGGCGTGGCCGGAGGGTTTGTCCATGTGCGTGCTCCTAACGTATATCCGCTCCCCCTTGTGGGGAGTCGGGTTACCGGACGTCCGCCGCGTCGGACGGGCACGGCGAACTTGCTACAGTATAGGCAGGCGGAGGCGCAGGCGCGGGCGAGGGGGATGGTGTCCATGGCCGTTGCGGAAGGCGGGGTCGTGCGGGATGGGCCCTGGCAGGTGCTTGCCGTGGACGTGGGCAACACCACGACGGGGTTCGGCCTCTTCGCCGCTTCGGCGGCCGCGGAGGCGGAGCCCCTCTCGACGCTTACGCTGACGACCCCGGCGCGCCTCACGTCCGACGAGGCCTACCTGCAGGCCATCCATGTGCTGACGGGCCTCTGTGGCCAGACGGGCGTCCCGCCCGTCCGCGCGGTCCTCTCCTGCGTGGTTCCCGTGCTGATGGAACCGTGGCGCCTTGCGCTCGACCGGCTGGGAGGTCCACGTCCGCTCGTGGTCGGCCCAGGGGTGCGCACGGGCATCGCGCTGCGCTACCGCGACCCCTCCGAGGTGGGTTCGGACCGCCTGGCCGACGTGCTTGCCGCCCGAAGGCGCTACGGCGCGCCCGTGATCGTCGTTGACTTCGGAACGACGATGAACATGGAGGTAGTGGACCGTTCCGGCACCTTTGCCGGGGGCATCATCGCACCGGGCCTCGCCCTGTGCGCGCGTGCGCTCGACCAGGCCGCGGCACGGCTCCCCATGATCGAGATTCGACCACCGCGCGAGGTCGTCGGCCGCTCGACGCGCGAGGCCATGCAGTCAGGCGTGGTGCTCGGCGAGGTCGCACGCATCGATGGCCTGCTCGACCGCGTGTTCGGCAGCCTGGGTTACGAGGCGCCGGTGGTCGTGACGGGGGAGTATGCGGGGGAGCTTGCAGGCCTGGTGTCCTACGAGGCGGCGGTCGACCCCACGCTCACGCTGCGAGGCCTGCACCAGTTGGCCCTGGCGAATCCCCTCGCGGGTGCGGGTAGGGACGGCTCGGGTGCGGGCGGCTCGGGCACGAGCGTGCATGCAAACTCCGGCAAGGCTTAACCCGGGCGCAAGGAGCGCTTAATCTGCGAGTGAGACCATACGACGCGACAGGGGCGAGGGGCGCCCCGCGGTACCGAAGGGACCCATGGCCATGGAAAGACTCGAGAAGGTCGAACTCATCCGCGAGAAGTGCGATGTCAGCTATGAGGACGCCAAGGAGGCGCTCGACGCCAACGGCGATGACGTGCTGGATGCGATCATCTGGTTGGAGCGCTCCGGCAAGGCGAGGACCCAGAGTGCGCACTGCTCCACCAACTCCACGGCGCAGCAGCCCGTCTCGGACGAGATGCGCGCAGCCCAGGAGGCCTACCAGGAATCCGCCAAGCGGACCGACTTCTGGGAGCACGTGCACTCGGCGATGGGGGTCATCAAGGACCTCCTGCGCAAGAGCGTAGAAACCAGCTTCGTGGCCGAGCGTAACGGCAGGCAAGTCCTCTCCGTCCCCGTGCTCGTCATGCTCTTGGGCATCCTGCTGTGGGGTGCGACCATCTGGCTGGTCATCATCGGCCTCTTCCTTGGCCTGCGCTACCGTTTCGAGGGGGTGAGGAGCGTGACCGTGGACCTCAACGGCGCGATGGACAAGGCGGCCGATGCCGCCGAGACGATCAAGAGGGACCTTACCAGCAATGACTAGGATCCTGGTCGTAGAGGACGAAGAGAAGATCGCGCGCTTTGTCGAGCTCGAGCTCCGTCACGAGGGCTACGAGGTCGACAAGGCCGCGGACGGGCGCTCTGGCGTGGAGGCGGCCCTCTCGTCCGACTATGACCTGGTCCTCCTCGACGTGCTGCTGCCGCAGCTCAACGGCATGGAGGTCCTGCGCCGCCTGCGCCGTCAGAAGGACACCCCGATCATCCTGCTGACCGCACGCGATGCCGTGATGGACAAGGTGGCGGGCCTCGACGCCGGGGCGGACGACTACATCACCAAGCCCTTTGCCATCGAGGAGCTCCTGGCACGCATCCGCGTGACGCTCAAGCACCGTGAGTCGGGCCAGCTGCCTTCGACGTCGTCCGCCACGCTTGCGGCCTGCGGCGTCACGCTCGACCCAGATCGTCACGAGGTCCTCGTCCAAGGTGAGCCAGTGGCCCTCACCAACAGGGAATTCGAGGTCCTGCACGCCCTCATGGCGCACAAGGGGGTCGTCCTCACCCGCGCGCGCCTGGCGAGCGAGGCGCTGGGGTACGAGTACGTGGGCGAGACCAACAACGTCGACGTCCACATCGCCCACCTGCGCTCCAAGATCGACGATCGCTTTGGCATCAAGCTGCTTACGACGGTCCGTGGGGTGGGGTATGTCGTCCGCGAATCCTGATGCGTCCCTCGCTCAGGCGCATCGGGAGCCCGATCGACAGGGACGCGATCGCCAGGGTCGCAAGCCACGTGGACGTGAGCTGCGCAGACGTGATTCGCCCGGTCTGCACGGACGTGGGCGGATCTCGTCCATTGCGCGCTCCATCAGCTGGGGCTTCTGGTGGCGCCGCCTGGTCGGCTTCATCTCCCTCGACGTGGTCCTGCTTGCCGTGGCCCTTGCCCTGGTCCTACATGGCTACAACCGGGCCCTGCCCGAGGGCTCCTTCGTGGACTGGTATCGCCCTGCGCCGGGCACCACGGTACGCGTGGGCGGCCCCTCCTCCATCCCAGGTGACCTGCGCGGCGTCACGTACGTCGTTACGTCTCCCAGCGGGGGGGAGCGTAGCTTTCCGCTGGGTGCCGACATGCTCGACGCCTGGCCCCTCTACGTCGTGGTGCTCGTGGCCCAGGCCCTCTCCCTTCTGGGTGGCCTGGATGACACTCGGCGCGTGAGGCGCTCGATGGCCCCCTTGAACGACCTGGCGCTGAGGGCCGAGGAGCTGGGCAACGCAAGCGTCATCGATCCCAGCAAGATGGAGAGCCTCGAGCAGGCCATAGAGCGGGCGACGGTCGAGTCGCCCCGGGTCGTCACGGGCGACCAGGATCTCGCGAGCATCGAGGTGGCCCTCAACAGGCTGCTGCGGCAGATGCAGGAGGCCAAGCTGCAGCAGATGCGCTTCGTGAACGACGCAAGCCACGAGCTGCGCACCCCCATCGCCGTCATCCAGGGCTACGTGAACATGCTGGACCGTTGGGGGAAGTCCGATGGTGACGTGCTCGATGAGTCCATCTCGGCGCTCAAGGTCGAGAGCGAGCACATGCAGGAGCTGGTCGAGCAGCTCCTGTTCCTCGCACGTGGCGACTCGGGCCGCAACTCCCTCAGGAAGGCTCCCGCCAACCTCGCGCGGATCGCCGTCGAGGTCTGGGAGGAGTCCGCCATGATCGATGCGGGCCATGCCTACCGACTCATGTTCGACGAGGGGTTGGCGCATGACGGGCGCTTCGCGACCACGGGTGATGTCGCCCTGCTCAAACAGGCGGTTCGCATCGTCGTGCAGAATGCGGCCAAGTACTCGGATGCGGGGACGCCCATCTCGTTTGACGTGGGCTCAGACACACACGGCATCGGAGACGACCGCGGGGGCGGAGGCAGCGTCTGGGTCTCTGTGGCCGACGAGGGCGTCGGCATGTCGCCTGGTGCCGCCGACCACGTATTCGAGCGCTTCTACCGTGCGGACAACGCGCGCGAGCGGGGGACGCAGGGATCGGGCCTGGGCCTCTCCATCGCCAAGTGGATCGTCGACAGCCACGGCGGGTCCATCGAACTGCTCTCGCGCGAGGGGGTCGGCTCCCGGTTCACGCTGCGC
>ERZ773006.570-NODE-570-length-16291-cov-3.94518_pt1 | contig 16291 bp, 13 predicted proteins | sample MGYA00580843_ERZ773006 | MGnify/ENA primary metagenome ERZ773006 (study PRJEB29015, sample SAMEA2738011) | human oral metagenome | biome: human oral; feature: human-associated habitat; material: dental | place: China | collected 2052 ... | reverse complement strand
CCCGCCCCCACGCAGCCCGCCCCCATGCAGGAGGACACGAAGTGACCGCCATCGACCGCTACCGCTCCCGGGCCCTCGCCCGCCGGGGGACGATCATCCAAGCTCCGCCAGCCGCCCCAGTGCCGGCCCCCTCCCGGGGCCTCACCGCCGCGGCCTCGCGACCTGCCCGCGGGGGAGCCTCGTCAGCACCACCTCACCAGCAGGCCCAGCGCTCCCCCTCAGCCCGCTCGTGGCAGGCCGAGGCCTGGGCGGCCTACGACGAGGTGGGTGAGGAGCGGTTCCTCGCCTCGACCCTATCGGGGCGCCTGTCCCAGGCCCGCCTGTACGTCCAGCACAAGCCGGCCGACGGTCCGCACTCCTCGCTGAGGGACGACGAGACGGACGTCACCGACACTGCCACCGCCGCCGTCGCCTCCCTCGCCGAGGCGGTCCTCGCGGCCCTAGGCGCCAGCCAGCAGGACCTAGGCCAGATGCTCCAGCGCCTGGCCACGAACCTGTTCGTGGCCGGCGAGGGCTGGCTCGTGGGCGTGCCAGCCCACCTCGTGCCCGGTATCGACTCCACCGACCCAACCGCCACCGCGCCGTCCCCGGACCCCACCCTGTCAGACCTCGTGTGGCGGGTCCTGGCCGTCACGGAGGTGACGACCGTAGCCGCCCCCACCCCCACCGCCGCAGGCCGCGTGCGCCTGAACCTGGGCTCCGACGCGTCTGCCCCTGTAGAGGTCTCCACGGATGAGATCTACCTGATCCGGATCTGGAGGCCGCATCCCGCCCGCTACTGGGAGGCTGACAGCCCCACCCGCGCCTGCCTGCCGATCCTGCGCGAGCTCATCGGCCTGACCCGCCACATCAGCGCCCAGATTGACTCCCGCCTGGCCGGTGCGGGCCTGCTGGTCGTGCCGTCCTCGGCCTCGGCGGCGCTCGCCTCCGACGCGGCCGACGCCTACTCCTCAGGTCAGCCGGACCCCTTCGTGTCCGCGCTCATGGAATCGATGCTCCGCCCGATCGAGAACCGGGACGACGCGTCCGCGGTCGTGCCGCTCGTCGTGACCGTGCCCGATGAGGCCGCAGACAAGGTGAGCCACCTCACGTTCTCCTCCGCCCTGGACTCCGGCGCGAGGGACCTGCGCGACGAGGCGATCCGCCGCCTCGCCCTCGCTCAGGACGCTCCTCCGGAGCTGCTCCTCGGGTCCGGCGCCATGAACCACTGGGGGGCGTGGCTGACGCGTGAGGACACAGTTACCACGCACATCGAGCCTGTCCTCGCCCTCATCTGCGAGGCGCTCACGTCCCAGTACCTGCGCCCGGTCCTCCTGTCCGCGGGCCTCTCCAAGGACGTGGTGCGGACCCTCAGCGTCGGCTACGACGTGTCCGCCCTCGTGGCCCGCCCGAACCGGTCAGAGGAGGCTCTGAACCTTCACAAGTCCGGCGCTATCTCGGACGAGGCACTGCGCGAGGCCTCCGGCTTCGACGACTCCGACGAGAAGCCCCTGGAGGAGCGGGCCCTGATGAACGCCATCGCCCTGGCCACGAAGCAGCCGGCCCTGCTGACCTCGCCCGGTCTCGGCCCGATCACCGAGGAGCTGCTCAAGGTCTACCGCGGCGACTACTCGGCCCCCTCCCCCTCGCTCACCCCCGCAGCCGGCGCTCAGGGCGGGTCGCTTCCCTCTCCCGCCTCCAACGGCGGTGCCCCGGGCCGCCCCGCCAGCGACAACTCCCCGGGCCGCTTGCCTTCTGACCAGGAGCCGGTATCCTCTGAGAACGGGGCTCACCCTGAGTCCCCGACCACGCCACCTACAGGAGCATGAGCATGACACCTCCCCCGACCGCGGACGCGGCCAAGGCCTACTCAAGGTCGAAGGGCGCCGACGCCTCACTGTCCACCCCACCTCGCAACATCGTCCGCAACCCGGACATCCGTCTGACGGCGCACGGTCAGGACGTTGACGCGACCGCCCTCGTGGCCGTCGTTGACGTCCTGGTCGTCAAGGCCCTCGAGTCCGTCGGCAAGCGGATCGTTCGCCAGGACCGAGCCCGGTTCAACGCCCTGAAGGGCCGCCCGTTCCACGAGGCGCACGTCCTGTGGCCAACTGACATCGTCACCGTCGGGAAGGCCACGAAGGGCGCCTGGGACGTCGTCCCGGCCCTACTCGACAACCACGGCTGCCCGGGCGTCGACTCCGGTCGCGTCGTCACGCTGCTGGACGCCTACGTCTCGCAGCTGGCCACCCACGGCGCGCCCCACACGCTGGCCCGCCTCGTCAAGGGCCTGCGCTACGTCCTCCCGGACAACGCGCTCATCCGCACCCCGGCACTGAACCGGGCCTCTCTTGAGGAGATCAAGTGACACAGAGCACATCACCTACCTCCCCAACGCCGCCATCCGCGGACGGGGCTGAGGATGATCTGCTGGCTCAGGGGCCGTCCTCTTGGACGGCCCCTGAGGCCATCTCCGCCTGGCGCGACGAGCTGGAGGACTCGTACTACGAGCCTGCACTAGCCGCCCTGAACCGGTTCCTCAACCTCGTCAGGGCTGAGTCCGTCCAGGCCCTCTCGGCCCCCGTCCTGCTGGCGGCTGGCTCCAACCTGCCCAACCCCTTCGCGTGGACGTCCGTGCGCCGGGCCTGGCAGCAGGCGATCCGGGACCTCGTTGCGGACCCGAAGCGGGGACGCCGCCTCCCTCAGTACGCAACCGTGATGCGGATCCTGGAGGACTCAGGCCTGCCCGTAGCCGTCTACAACGACGTGCGCGACTTGCTCAAGCGCTCCATCGCGGAGGGTTGGGGCGACCGGAAGACGAAGATCGAGCTCGGCCGCCTGCTCCGTACGAGCAAGGCTAAGGATGAGACCACCTCGACCTACGCCGCCCGCCTGCGCTCCGCGGCCCGCACCGCGGCAACCGCCAATGCGGCCCACCGCACGGCCACCTCGGACCTAGCTAAGAAGCGAGGCGGCCTGCGCTGGATGACCGTGCACGACGCTCGGGTGCGCCCCTCGCACGTCGAGGCCGACGGTCAGATCCAGGAGCTCGGCCACCCCTACCACGTCGGCAAGGCTCTCCTCGCATACCCCGGTGACCCGGCGGGACCTCCGGAGGAGACGATCAACTGCCGGTGCATCCTCATCCCGACCGACGCGAAGATGAGGCCGGACCAACCTAGAATTAGGTTCGCATCCCGTTCAGACATTGAAAGGACAGCCATGAGACTGAACATTGAGGAGAAGGCTCGCCGCCTTGGGGAGTTCTCTGAGCTCCCGCCCGCCGAGCCCTCCGGCCCGGCCGAGCCTAGCGGCGCCTGGGAGGGCGTCATCGCCCGCGAAGGCGAGCAGACGGGTGACGGCCGTCTCATTGAAGACGGCGCACTGCGCTGGGACGAGCTGCCCATCCCACTGCGCGTCGCGTTCAAAGACGTAGGCGGGCACGACGGTGCCGAGGTCTGCGGCCGCATCGAGACCGTCGAGCGGCGTGACGGGGGCGACATCTACGCCACCGGCACCTTCGACCTCGGCTCAGCCGTCGGCACGGAGGCCTACCGCCAGGTCTCTGAGCAGATGTCCAACGGGGTCTCCATCGACACGGACGACGTGACGTTCCGGATCATGGCGAAGGCCGACCTGGCGGCAGCCGAGGATGACTCTGACGCGTCCCCCGAGGCTGACGAGGAGGGGCGCGTCCATGTGGCCACGATGTCGTCTTCCGACGAGATCACCGTCATCGAGTCCGCCCGCCTGCGCGCGGCCACCCTCGTGGCCGTCCCGGCCTTCGCCTCGGCCCGCGTCTACGCCGCCGGGCAGGCTCCGGTCTCAGAGGGTCCCGCCCCCAGCTCCTCCGAGGGTGGGGGTGAGGGAGAGCCCCGAGACCGCGATGCTCTGATCGCCGCAGCCATCCCGACGGCACCCCCGGAGGCCTGGTTCAAGGATCCGGGCCTGACCGGCCCCACCGCCCTCGTGATCGAGGACGACGGGCGCGTCTACGGGCACATTGCCGCCTGGGGCACCTGCCACATCGGCCAGATCGGCAAGTGCGTGGAGCCTCCGACCAGCCCCTCGAACTACGCCTACTTCCGCACCGGGGCTCTCCAGACCGCGGAGGGTACGTCCGTTGCTGTGGGGCATCTCACAATGGACACCGGCCACGCCGGCCCTCGGGACTCTGCCACGCAGGCAGCTGCTCACTACGACAACACCGGCTACGTCTTCGCCGATGTGGCCGCCGGTGAGGACGCCTACGGCATTTGGGTCGCAGGCTCACTGCGCCCGGGGATCCCTGCCGAGCGCGTCCGCATTGCCCGTTCCGCCCCGATCTCCGGCGACTGGCGTACGATCCGGGGCTCTCTAGAGCTGGTTGGCGCACTCGCGGTCAACGTTCCGGGATTCCCCGTACCCCGGCCCCAGGGCCTCCTCGCCTCGGGTGAGGTGAAGTCCCTAATGGCTTCTGGTGTCGTGGCTCACGACGACCAGGCGGCCCGCGCCTCGCACCCCTCGAACGGCCCTGTAGGCGAGAACGGTCTGTCTCTCGGCGACATCTCGTACCTGAAGCGTCTCGCTGAGACCGAGCGCCGCAAGGACCTGCAGCGGGCCACCGCCGCGGACAGGATGCGCGCCCGCGTCGAGCGCGCCGGTACACTGGCGAAGGCGGCCGCCATGGCTCGCCGCCTCGGAACCATCTAACGGAAGGACCAAAGATCATGGCTTGCAATTGTGGGCGTACTACAACTCCACCCGTAGGAGCCGAGCCTGTTCCGCTGGCCGACGGGACCCTGCCCGGCTCCGGCTCCAAGGACTCCAGCCCCATCACCCGGTTCTAATCACCCTTGGAGGAGCCCATAGCCATAGGCTATGCTTCTCCCGTTAGAGGTCTCATGGACTCCTGACGCTGGGTGGATCCGGCGAAGCCCCTCACCGTGTGCTCATGGCGGTGAGGGGCTTCGTCGTACCTGCCAGAGGATCGCCTATAAGGCCTTCGTCACTCATAGGTGTATCCTTTGGGCAGACGGCATGGCAGCAGGGCCTCGTGTTACCTAGAACACGGAGGACCCCTCAACATGCGCAAGCACTTCGACATCGCTGTCTTCGCCGATCAGGGCGAGGACGCTCCGGTCGAGACCTTCGACCTGGAGATCCCCGAGAATCTGTCCGACCTGGCCGACGACGCTCTCGCTGAGATGCGCTCCCAGGCCGTCGACGCCTTCCAGACCCTGTACGCCAACGGCTCCTTCTCCGACGAGGACCTGAACACCCTCGGCACCCTGACCGACGGGATCGAGGTCCTGTCCGCCGAGATCAGCGCCCGCGAGGAGGCCGCCGCCGCCCGCAGCGCGAAGGCCGCCGAGCTCGCCGCCAAGATCGGCGCCGACAAGCCCGCCCCCAAGGACGAGGAGAAGGACGCCCCCGCCGAGAGCGAGGACGCCCCCGCCGAGAAGTCCGCCGAGGAGCCCTCCGAGGAGGACGCCCCCGCCCCCAAGGCTGACGAGGACGCGGCTAAGAAGAAGGCCGCCGCCGCCGCCTCCGTTGAGACCTCCGTTGAGACCGCCGAGGTCGAGGCCCCCGCCGAGGAGGTCGTCACCGCCGCCGCTCCCCGCGGCCCCATCAAGCTGTCCGGCATCCGCCGGCACACTCCCGCACCTGCACCCACCACCATTGAGGAGACCATCGTGGAGGACACCTCCCGCGCCCGCCTGACCGTGGCGGACGTCCCCGGCTTCGCGGCCGACTCTGACGCTTCCTTCGAGGACCTGGCTGTCGCCCTCGACCGGCGCCTCCAGGGTTTCAACTCCGGCGCCTACGGTGCCGCCGCCCGCGCCGGGCGCGCTATGAGCGAGCGTCACAGCCTCGCCGTCGTCCGCAAGTCCTTCGACGAGCGCGCCACCGTCGGCTCCCCCGAGTCCGCTGACGCCGCGATGTCCTTCGCCGTCAACGAGAAGAACCTGCCCGGCGGTTCCCTCGTGGCTGCCGGTGGCTGGTGCGCCCCCTCCGAGACCGTCTACGACCTGCTCGAAGACGAGTCCCGCGACGGCCTGGTCTCCCTGCCCGAGATCAACGTGACCCGCGGCGGCATCAAGTTCACCAAGGGCCCCAAGTTCTCCGACCTGTACTCGGCTCCCTCCTTCAACTTCACCGAGGAGGAGGCGAAGGCTGGCAAGTACGCTCCGACCTCCGCCTCCGACCTGACCAACAAGGTCGGCCCCAAGCCCGTCTACCAGGTGCCCTGCACCGACTTCGAGGAGGTCCGCCTCTCCGCTGCCGGTATGCACATCCAGGCAGGCCTGCTCCAGCAGCGCGGCTACCCCGAGCTCGTCGCCCGCACCATCCGCGGCGCCCTCGTCGCTCACGAGCACAAGATGAGCGAGCGCATCATCGCCGCCATGGAGGCCAAGTCCACCGCCGTCTCCATGGACGCTGGCCAGGTCGGCGCCCTCGCCCCCGTACTCACCGCCATCGAGCTGCAGGTCGAGCACTACCGCTACGCGCAGCGCCTGGCCCGCTCCACGACCCTAGAGGCGATCTTCCCCTACTGGGTCCGCGGCGCCATCCGCACCGACCTGTCCCGTCGTCAGGGCGTCGACCTCACCGACGTTCCCGACAGCCGCATCGACGCCTGGTTCAAGAGCCGCGGTGTCAACCCCCAGTTCGTCTACGACTGGCAGGCCATCACTGGCGAGGCCGGCGCGTTCAAGGCCTGGGGCGTCGCGGTCAAGTTCCTGCTCTACTCGGCGGGTACCTTCGTCAAGGGCGGCCAGGACGTCATCACCCTGGACACCGTCTACGACTCGACTCTGCTCGGCCAGAACGACTACACCGCCCTGTTCACTGAGGAGGGCTACCTGGTCGCCAAGCGCGGCCACGACGCCCGCGTCGTGACCGTCCCGCTCAACCCGAACGGCGGCACTGGCACCGGCATCAAGCTCCTCGCCAACGGCACGGCTGACCCGGCCAAGTGATGACTCCGGGGCGGGCGGCGGTAAGGCCCCGCCCGCCCCGTGACCATCCCTAGCCATCACCGTCCAGCAAGGAGGACACATGCCGATCATCGCACCGAAGCAGCGGGTAGACGCCCCGGCTGCCTCGCCCCTGCCCGGCGGGCTCTTCTCCCAGTTCTCCCCCATCGAGGACTCTTCGGTCCGGTGGGAGAACGGCGTCACGTGGGAGGACGTGGAGCGCGACCAGCTAGGCGCCATCGGGCAGTGGCAGAGCCCCGGCGCTGTCCCTGGCCTGCCGAAGACGCTGACCAACCCGAAGGGCCTCGCCCTGGAGTCGCAGCTCCCGCTCACCGTGTACGCAGCCTTCCGCACCACGGTCCTGGACCACTCCCCGGCGGAGGCGACCCAGGTCGCCGGAGCTCGGCTGCTGACCCAGGAGGAGCACGCTGTCGAGCAGGCTCTGTGGACCGGGACCCCCTCGCGAGGGCTTGGCCTGAACAAGGTCCGCTCCTACGCCGCTAAGGGCAGCGGGAAGCTTGACCTGAGTCAGGGCCTGGCCGTCCTGGAGCACTACGCAGCGCAGTACGGCTTCCAGCCCACGCTGCACATCCCTCGCCGTCTGGCCAGCATCCTGGCCAACGCCAAGCTGATCAAGGACGCCCGCGGCGGGGGCTTCACCACCCGCCTCGGCACTCCGGTCGTCGTTGGTGCGGGCTACTCGGACGAGATGCAGATCGTGGCCACCGGCCCGATCGTCATCTACCGCGGCAGCGCCTTCACCTCGACCAGCGGCGGTGGCGGGTTCAACGAGTCCCAGAACGAGCTCACTGGCGTGGCGGAGCGTCAGTACGTTCTTGGCTTCAACAAGTGGGACGCGTTCCGGGTCACCGTGGACGCCGGCATCCCGCAGCTTGACCTGAAGGCGGCGGAAGAGTGATCTCCCGCAAGGCATCAATCGCCTTGGCCGTTCTCGTGGCGGCCTTGGTCTACACCTTTACCCAAGTCACGTACGAAGGAGAGCGCTGAGCCATGGCCAGAACTCACTCATACACCCCCGTCCTGGGCAAGCGCATCCGCGTGACCCCGCTGGACACCTGCGGCCGTTTCGACAAGACGCAGCACCACCCCGTTGCCACCTCCGGCTTCGTGTCGGTCAAGCTGGCCGCTGAGGTCGAGGACGGCACCGAGATCACCGTCCGCAAGGCCGACGGCTCGCTGTGCGTCAACGAGAAGCAGTCGAACACCTTCAAGTACTTCACTCTCGAGCTGGAGTTCTGTGGTGTTAACCCCTCGGTCCTGGACATCGTCACCAACGCGACGAAGTACCTCGACCACGCTGGCGACACCGCTGGCTTCAAGGTCGCCTACGGCAAGATCGAGAAGAAGTTCGCCCTCGAGCTGTGGACCGGCCTGTCCGGCCAGGCCTGCGCCGCTGGAGCTGAGGACGCCAGCGGCTACCTGCTGCTGCCCTTCATCACCGCCGGTACGATCGGCGACATCGAGGTGACCGGTGAGGACGCCATTACGTTCTCCATGACCGGTGCCGTCACCAAGTCCGGTAACGGCTGGGGCACTGGCCCCTACGAAGTCGTCAAGAAGCCGAAGCAGGGCGGCGGCGGCGGTTACGAGAACGCCAAGCTCCCGACCGCGCTCGACCCGCTCGACCACCTGCTGATGATCGACACGGCTCTCGCCCCGCCGCCGGACAGCGACCAGCCGGTCACCGTCCCGTGATGGTAGGCTGACGGCCACCTCACATCCTGCGGGCCCCTCCTCCCCCGCGCTGACAGCCCCTCAGACGCCCACAAGGCTCTGAGGGGCTGTCTGTACCTGCTCCTCACTCTCCAGGCCGTCTACGGGGCTCCTAGGCGCCTTCTAGACCCATCAGAGAGGCCTATAGGTATACTCACTGCAGCGGGCACCGCCTATGGCGGCGTAGCCATCCCGCACCGCACGCACTGTAGGAGAGGGCATGGATGTAGTAGAGCAGGGCTACGGCCCGGGAGACTGGCCGGTCTCCTACAGTGCGTGCGAGGACCTCAAGGAGTACCTCGACGAGGCAGGCCGCCCCGAGCAGCAGGACACCTTCGAGGCGATGGCTACCCAGCTGCTGTGGGAGTGGACCGGGCGGCGCTTCGGTACTGACATCGTGTCCCTCCGCCCAGAGCCGCTGGCTGGGCACCAGCAGCCCACCTACCGGGGGACCTCGTACCTCCGCTCCACCTTCGCCCCGGTCCGCCTGGGCGGGACCCTGCACGATGTCGTCTGCGGCGTGTGCGGGCCGGTGTGCGTGTGCGCTCACGGCTGTCGGGCGATCGTGCTGCCAGGCAACGTCTACCGCGTGCACCAGATCCGGATCGACGGCCGGGTGCTCCCGCAGGACGCCTACCGCGTGTACAACCGCTCCACTGTCGTCCTGACGGGGAGAACCTCCCAGCCCGGCACCGAGGTTCCGGCTGTATTCCCCCAGGTACAAGACCTATCTCGGGACGTCACCGAGGAGGGCACCTGGGAGATCCGCTACTCGAAGGGCGTCCCGGTCCCTGAGGGCGGTCAGGTCGCTGCAGGCGTGCTCGCGCTTGAGCTGGCCAAGGCTGCCTGCATGGACCGTGACTGCGCCCTGCCGGCGCGTCTCCAGTCGGTCACCCGTCAGGGCGTGACCGTGCAGGTGCAGGACGAGTTCGACGAGATGCTGGAGGGCCGCACCGGCATCTGGCTGGTGGACTCCTGGGTCGCCTCGATCCGCAAGCCGCGCCAGGTCGCACGGGCCTACAACCCTGACGACTACGTCCGCCGGCAGCCCGCCTCCCCGTCGCGCTGGGGATCGGTGATCTGGTGAGCCCCGCACCCCGCCTCAACCGCTCCCGACGTGCTCGGGCGGAGGACTACGCTGCCCTGTCGGGCCGTGCCCCCGCCCCCACGCCGTCGGTCGTCCACACGACGGCCCTCGCTCTGCTTAAAGGCGGCGCGCAGGCCCTATCCAACGCCGTCTCCAACGCCTACGTCGCTCCCGGGGCCGAGGTAGCGTGGGACGAATGCTGCGCAGGGCACCTGTACGTGCGCGTGGTCTCCGTCACGCCCGTGTTCGGCCCTACGGCCATCGATGGCGATCACTGCGCCATCCGCTACTGGAACGCCACCCTCGCTCTTGGCACGCTGCGCTGCGTTGAGGTCGTAGACGACCGCGGCCGCGGACCGCGCCCCTATGACCTGACGGCTGACGCCGCCGTCCTGCATCAGGACATGGCTGATCTGGGCATGTTCCTTACGTCACAGACCAACGCCTCTGACATGGAGTGGTCGGCTCAGGGCCCGGAGGGTGGCTGCGTGTCGGGTGAATGGACCTTCTCGGTGAAGGTGACCTGTCCGTGACGTACGTCCGGATCCGGTTCAAAGGCCCCATCCGCGCTGATAAGGTGGCAGACATCACAAAAAAGGCCGCCCTGAGGGCGACCAGGCGGACCCAGGGGCGCATCCAGCGCAACATCAAGTCCGCCGGGCGCGTGGACACTGGCCGCATGGTGAACTCCGTCACAATTCAGCGCGTGACCGGGGGCTCGCCGCTCTACCCTCGCTTCACCGTCGGGGCGCGTACGCCGTACGCCGCCTACCAGGAGTACGGCACGAGGGCTCACGGCCCTGCCACGAAGCGGTTCATGGCCTTCAACCCGAAGGGTTCCCGCTCAACCGTGTTCGCCAAGTGGGTACGCGGTGTCAAGGGCGCCCACTTCGTGCGGAATGCGGCAAGGCTTATCAGACCCTCTGACTTCCATTAGACTTGCCTCATGGCTACTATCACGATCCCCGGCAAGTCCCGGAAGTTCATCGACGTCGAACTGGTCGGTACCGAGTACAAGGTCCGCCCCCCGAAGGCCTCCGTGGCCGTCTTCCTCTCGCAGGCGCTGAAGGACGCCGGCGAGGACGCTGAGAAGCTCATCGAGGCCCTCGCCAAATGGAACCACGTCCTCTTCGGCAAGGAGGTCGGCTCCGAGGTCACCAAGCGCCTGAAGAGCGCCACCGACGACCTCGACATCCCCGACATCGTCGAGCTCATCACCGCCGTCATGGAGGAGAGCGGCGGAAACCCTACTACGTGATCCAGAGGCTCCTGGCCTCTGCGTACACCGAGTGGGACTACATCGACGGCTTCTGCCTCGGGCACGGCATCGACCTGGAGCGGCTCCCCCTGGATCGTTTCTGCCACGTCATGTGGTGGATCCTCACCCGCAACCAGCAGGAGGAGGGCGACTCGGAGAAGCTGAAGCGGGAGCTGTGGATGCCCCCCAAGGGCGTCGAGGTCACTGATCCTCGCAGTCCCTGGTACTCCGGCAACGAGTCCAGCGGCTTCGGAGCCCTTAAGTCATCCCTAGGGATGTGACAGCACCAATAACCAACGCCTATGCGGGCGGTATCATGGCCTCAGACAGTTGTCGGGCCGCGATGCCGCCCGCTTGACGTACGAGCGGGAGGGGACCCGTGGCAGACAAGATCGGCGAGGTCGTTGTAGAGGTAGGCGCTGACGCGCGGGACTTCCGCGGCGACGCTGAGAGAGGCATCGAGAAGAGCCTCAAGAAGATCGGCAAGCGCATCGAGCGCGCCGCCGACAAGTGGGCGCGAGACATGCGCGACTCCGTCAAGGACGCCCTCGACGGCCTCGTGCTGCAGGTCAACGCCCGCATCGACCCCAAGGACCTGCGCCGCATCGAGCGCGCCATCGGTCAGACCAAGGGCCAGGCTCGCGCCGAGATCTCCAAGCGGGACATCGAGGACATCAAGCGCCAACTGCGCCAAATGGACTCCCGCGCCCCCGTCAAACCTGTTCTGGATGACAACGCGGTGGCGAAGCTGGGTCGCGAGCTCGACGAGATGAAGGCCCAGATCAAGGCCCGCGTCGACCTGGACAAGCAGTCTCAGGCCAAGGCGATCAAGGACCTGAAGGGCATCGACGCGGAGATCGACGCGAAGGTCGAGATCAATGGCTCGGACATCGCTGAGATCAAGGAGAAGATCGCCAACATCAAGAGCGATCTCAAGGTCAACGCGTCCCTGGAGAAGGCTGCCCAGAACAAGATCCGGGCCGAGGTTGAGAAGATAGACGCTCGGCTCCAGGCCAAGCCTGAGCTCGACACGGCCTCCGCCAAGAAGATCCGCGAAGAGATCAAGGCCCTCGGAGCCAAGATCGACACCGAGGCTCACCTGTCAGAGGCGTCCAAGAAGAAGATCAAGCACGAGCTCAACAAGCTCGACGGTAAGGCCACCGTCAACGCCGACCTGGACGACGGCAAGGCCCGCTTCGACCTGGCTCGGCTGACCAACAAGCCTTACTTCGTCGACATTCACGCACGCCTGGCCAAGGCCAGCATCGCCAAGGTCGCGGCCCAGCTGAAGGCCCTGGCCGGAGGCAACATCTTCGGCAACCTGAAGAACTCCCTGAGCGACCTGTTCACCAACCTGGACACGGTCGCCGTCAAGATGGCCTCGGTCGGCGTAGCCGCGGGCGGCCTGATCTCGGTTCTCGGCTCCGGCCTGGGCGTCGTCTCCGCCTTCGGGGTCGGAGTCGCGCACTCCCTGCCGGCTCTCCTCGCGCTGCCGGGCATCCTCGGAGCCGCGGGGGCCGGGATCGGCATCTTCGTTGCCGCCATGAAGGACGCGAAGGACGTCCTGGGCGACCTCGGCCCCCGCTTCACGGCTCTCCAACAGGACATCTCCCTCAACTTCTGGGGCGAGGCGGCCGATGCCGTACGCAACTTTGCCAATTCCGCCCTTGACGCTCTCGGCCCCTCTATCTCCAACGTAGCCGCCGAGATGGGCTCGATGGCGGCCGCCGTCGCAGACGCCGCCACCGACCACATCCCGGGCTTCGCTGCCTCTCTGGAGTACCTGCGACAGGCCCTCGACATCGGGGGCGACGGCGCTGGAGCCTTCACCGACGCGCTGCTCTCCCTCGGGGAGGTCGGGGCCAAGTACCTCCCCGCCATCGCGGGCTGGGCCAACGGCGTCGCCTACAGCTTCCAGAACTGGGTGCAGGCGAAGATCGCAACCGGCGAGATGGACCAAGCCATCCAGGGAGCCGCGAAGACCTTCGGCACGCTGAAGAACATCGTCTTCGACCTGGGCGGAATCATCGGCGGCCTGTTCACTGCCATGGCCGCGGGCTCCGCCCCGATCGACTCGATCGCCTCCGCTCTTGACCGCGCCAACCAGGCCGTCAACGGGCCTCTGTGGCAGGGGACCTTGACATCCATCTTCTCGTCCATGGCGACGGCCGCGAGCTTCGCCTTCCAGGGCGTGGGCTCCCTGGGGGCCGCCTTCGTGTCCCTCGCCCCGACGATCTCCACGATCCTGCCCCTCATCGGGCAGATCATCCAGACCGGCCTGAACGGCATCTCCCTCGCTCTCCAGGACCCCGCCTTCCAGGGCGGGCTGGTGTCGTTCTTCCAGAACGTCCTGACGGCTGTCCAGGCGCTGGCCCCGGCCATGCCCGCCCTCGGGGCCGCCTTCGGCGCGATCGCGACGGTGGCCGGTCAGCTTCTGGCTGCTATCGCTCCGCTGCTGGCCACGCTGATGACCCAGCTGGCCCCGGTCATCACGCAGCTGGCCGGTCTCCTGGCCCCGATCATCGAGCAGCTGGCTGCCGCGCTCATGCCGGTCATCCAGGCGCTCGTGCCGATCATTTCCGAGCTGTTCGCAGTCCTCGGTCCGATCATCACCGAGATCCTGGCCATGATCGTCCCGCTGCTGCAGCCGCTTCTCCAGGCCCTGACGGCTCTGCTGATCCCGGCCCTGCAGTTGGTCGGCACTGTCGTTCAGGCGCTCATGCCTATCTTCCAGGCTGTCTTCTCCGGGATCGCCGCCATCGCCCAGGCTCAGATGCAGATCCTCAAGGGGATCATCGACGTGGTCACCGGCCTCATCACTGGGGACTGGAGCAAGTGCTGGGAGGGCCTGAAGGGCATCTTCATGGGGTTCACGAACTTCATGATCGCCGCGTTCACCGGGTTCGGGCGCCTGATCGTCGCCATCGCTCAGGCCGCGTGGAACCTGCTCGGCAACATCATCATGGGCGTCGGGAAGGTCATCATCAACACGGTGACCAGCTTCTGCTCCTCGGTCGTCAGCTTCCTCAGCAACGCCTGGAGCAGCGCCGTCAGCTTCACCTCGTCGATGTGGTCGTCCCTGGTCAGCACGATCAGGAACTGGATCAGCAACGCTGTCAACACCGTCCGGAACCTGCCGAACAGCATCAAGAACGTCTTCTCCAACGCGGGCTCTTGGCTCCTCAACGCCGGTAAGAAGATCATCCAGGGCCTGATCAACGGTATCTCCTCGATGATCGGCTCCGTGAAGAGCAAGCTCTCCAGCCTGACCAGCATGCTCCCGTCCTGGAAGGGTCCGGAGCCCGTCGACAAGGTCCTGCTCAAGCCCGCCGGTCAGCTGATCATGCAGGGCTTCATCAAGGGTCTGGAGTCTCAGTACGGGGCCGTCCGCGGCTCCCTGCAGGGGCTGACCGACGACCTGACCAAGCCCGCCACCATCGGCCTCAACGCCACGGCCAACGTCAAGCCGATGCAGGGGTCCAGCGCTCGGGGCGGGAAGTTCAAGTCGTCCAACACCGCCGCCAACGGCATCGATAAGCAGAACCAATCAGGTGCTACCATCAACATCACCAACAACTATCCGCAGGCGAAGCCGGACTCGAAGACCCGTGACGAGGTTGCAGAGGGGATCCGCCTGGCCGCACTGATCTGAGAGGTCAACCACCCATGGCCATCTACTCACTCGACGGCGTAGACCTAGACGACGAGAAGATGCGCTGGGTCCTCGCCTCGGAGACGACTTTGTCGACTCGGGGCGAGCCCTGGCGTATCTCGGTGGACATCCCGAACCGGTTCGGCTCGCTGCCGATCCCGGCCAGGGTCCTGAAGCCCGCCACCGTCGTTCTGAAGTTCTCCGTGTTCTCCTGGGAGGACGGCCGTAACGGGAACCGCTGCAAGGGCGGACTGAACCAGCTGGAGTTCAACCTGCGGGCACTCCTCGGTCGCCTGACGGCCTTTGGCCGCATGCAGCAGCTCGGCTACAAGCCTCAGGGGAACATCCTTAAGGTGGCCGACGTGCGGCTGTCCTCGTCCATCGAGCCGACAATCGACCCCGAGGCTGAGATCGCTCACCTCACCGCCACCTTCGAGGTGACGTCCGGCCTGTGGCGCGACCCGCAGCCGACCGTCGTGAACCTCAACGACCTCGGCCCGCTGGCTGGTGGGAACATGCCGATCCCGGACCCGTGGCTGATGCTGTCCCCGTCGGGCTCTTCGTGCTCCCTCAAGGACAACGTGTCGGGCACCACGTTCACATTCAACGGCTCCCTCCAGGGCGCTGAGCGCCTTCTTGTGGACGTGGCGAACTACCGCGCCTGGAAGAACCCCTCGGCTGACTGGACCGTCGCCAACGAGGCCCGCCCGGCGGATGGTGAGATCTCGATGGGCCTGGACGGCTTCCGCCTTGACCCTGACGCCTCGGGTCGGCTCCAGGTGCGGGCGTTCAACTGCACCGGCTACATCCGTGCGAGGAGGTCGTACTGATGCCCCGTCGCGCTGACTTCCCTCGCGGCATGGGGATGCGCTATGTCGCCTACGAAGAGGCGGGACCCCGCATCGGCATCCTCCCGGACGCCCTCGCGGGCACTTTTACGTGCCCACGCCAGGAGACCCCGTCCCTGACCCTGTCGTACCCGAACGGGGATCAGGGCGTGCGCGGTGACCTCCTCGACCGCATGGTCGAGGTGGCCGTCGAGCTCACCTTCGACGGCACCAACTGGATCGAGCCGCCGAACGCCCGATTCATGAATCTCTCGTCCTCGTGGAACCTGGTCGAGGATGGTACCGAACACCGCACCGCCCAGTTCATCCACATCGGGCAGCGCCTAGAGGGGGCTCTCGTGTGGTCGGTGCCCGAGGCCGCGAAGGACAAGGACGGGAAGTACAAGTTCAACTCCCGCACCGCCGGAGTAATTCTGCGTACCGTCTGGGACGCGGCCGTCAAGCGCGGGTGGGGTAAGGGGCTGGACATCGACTTCAACACCACAACGGACTCCGCCGGGCAGGGCTGGGCGCTCAAGACCTCAGTCGCGTTCGACCCGACCATCTCCCTGAAGTCGATCCTTGAGTCGCTCATGAATATGGGCATGATCGACTACCGGTGGCGCGGCCGCACTCTCCAGGTCTACAACGCTGACGCCGCGCTCAACCGCGAGAATCGTGACGTCGTATGGCGCCTGAACTCCGGCACCACGTCCGCCCCGGAGAAGCTCGACTGGTCCAAGCTGTGCACTCACGTCCTCGTCAAGGGCGAGGAGGGCAAGACGTGGGTCTTCG
>ERZ773006.568-NODE-568-length-16308-cov-5.8615_pt1 | contig 16308 bp, 18 predicted proteins | sample MGYA00580843_ERZ773006 | MGnify/ENA primary metagenome ERZ773006 (study PRJEB29015, sample SAMEA2738011) | human oral metagenome | biome: human oral; feature: human-associated habitat; material: dental | place: China | collected 2052 ... | reverse complement strand
CGAACCATAGCGATTGTCTAACAATGTAAAATATTTTTACCACCTTAGTATATCACACCTTTACCTACATAGCAAGCGTAAAAAAAGATAAAAATAATTGAGATAAAACCGTCCAATATAGTTGCTTTATGGCATATATTTTGATATAATACTTATATAGAAAAAGAAAGAAAAATGATTAAGGAGGATATATGGCGAATTGGTTTGTAAGGATAAATCATAGAAAGTACAATAAGGACGCATTCTTCTCTGAACAAGCGGAACGTAAATTGTACTATGATTTAGACACGAAGAAAGACGTATTGGCCAAGATTAAAGAGGACTACCCAGAATACTTTTCGGAGAAAGTCCCTCAGCGTTCTGTTGAGGGCGAGTTGTTTTATGTCAATGTCTATGAACTGAGCGAACACTGGGAGGCTTATTGGACTGAACCAGTTCCATGCAAATACTGTGGTTTAAATCCAGTTACTAGAATTGATTTAAAAAACAACGGTCATAGCAACCTCTACTTCTGTTGCCAAGAACATAGCGATCAGTATTACGCTGACAAATTTGCTGAAGATACAAGAACTTATTGTGAAGGCAAGCTAGTTGGGTTTATCTATAAGATAACCCAAAAAGAAACAGGTCGAGTCTACATAGGCAAGACTATCAATCATCCAATCTTTCGCTGGTTTCAACATTTTAAAGCGCAATCTGATAGCTACTTCCATGAAGTAATGAAAGATAGCGACATAACAGATTGGACGTATGAAGTTATAGATGTACTGAAAGAAGGTTCAGGAAAGGATTTGCTGGAGTTAGAAAGTAAGTACATAGCTGAGTACAATGCAACAGACCGTGAGTACGGATTTAATACTAAAAATTAAATTAAAAAGGGGAACATAATGGAAATTCCAAAGTATAGAGCGTGGGTGACTGGTGCAGAAATCATGTACCAGCCACACGAAGCGTGGATCAACAATGGCGAGGTCTGGTTAAGTAACGCTAAAGGTTGGCCAGAAAAGAAAGTTGCTGCTGACAAGGTTATCCTATCACGCGCGACTGGATGCAAAGACTATAACGGTGTCGAGATGTTCAAGGGGGATATCCTTAAAATCAATGATACCTATGCTGAAATTGATTATGATGGTTCTTGTTTCCTTGTATCGTTTATCGAAAAGGTTAAAGAAAATCAAGTCGATAAGAATTACCTTGTCATTTTGACGGTCAAGGAACTGGTGGAAGATTACAAGGTAACAGTGATTGGGAATGTGTATGCAAACCCAGAACTAAAAGAATTAGTGAAAGGATAAAAGGTGATAACATGGAAAAAGACAAGAGAACTGGTTGGCTAAAAGAATTAAAAGTCGGTGACGAGGTATTTGTCGCTTCTGGAAGAGGCGCGTGGGGTACAAGCTATACTATCTCAGTTGTCGAGAAGATTACTCCAACAGGAAAAATTAACGTAGCAGGGAAACAATTCTCTCCACAAGGTCATAAAAGGGAAGGTTATCATTCTACATGGTTAAAAGAACTAACTCCTGAAAATAAGCAAGAATACTTGTTAGAAAAACAACGAACTTCACTACTCATTAAGACAAGAAATGCTTTGAAAAATCTAAACCTAGATAAAATGAATACTGGAGAATTACAAGCTCTATACGATTACATAAAATCTGGAAATGAATAAGGAGGTATAATATGAAAGATGTAGTTATGGCAACATTACCAAACAACGAACTGAACAGACTGATTAAAATTGAGCTAACAGTCCAGACAATGATTGAACGAGGTCTTATTGACGAAGAACAGTTCAATGAAATCATGAATGAAGAAGATTAAGGGGGAATAATTTGAAAATAGATACTACTAAGGTAGAGGCAGTCTTAATGGATAAAACTGTTTCTGCTTATCGTTTAGCAAAGGATACTGGTGTACCTCAAACCACGATCACGAGATTAAGAAATAAGGAACGCTTGTTTAAGAATATCACTGTTCAAAACCTAATCAAAGTGCAAACATGGATTGACAAGAATGGGAAGTGAAGGTAACTAGATGCTGACAAAAGAACAGTTTATCGACAATCTGAAAAAAGCACGCGCGATTAGGAAAGATATTTCCCAAAGGTACACGGACAAGCTGCAGGAAAGTTACCCGGAACATGAAGTGTCTTATGACCTTGATAATCCTGAAAATCTCTGTGTAGCAATCACTGACTATATCTGCTACGGTATTCTACCAAAAGACAAAACGTTAGATGATATTTGGGTTGCTTTTCAGACATTAGCGAAAAAAGAAAATTGGGATATTCCAGATATGAAAGTTTCCTACGATAGCAAGGAACTAATCGAAGAATGTCTGGCTGATATAGACTTATTTGGTGATGATTTTATGGTCTTTGCTAAGTATAAATCATTCTACGATGGTAGTTGTGAGTTTATCGTGGACTATGTAGATGCTGACCGTCCAACTAGAGATGAGATTATCGAGTTTAATCCTCTAGATGATGAAGAGGACTTTCAAGCTATGCTGAAAGAATACAACGAAGGTATTGAAAGTCTAAAAGGCTATCGAGCAGAGAAAATGACCTTACAAGCATTGCTGAGTCGATTGGAACAACAGAACACGATTTTTTAAATAAAAAGAGCAGTGAGCCTGATTCACTGCTTTTCTTTTTTATTAAGCGACTGTCTTTTCCTTTACGCTGAGTTTAATAGTTGCTTCTACTACTTCTCCATTCAATCGTGGAACTGTTACGTCGATTTCACGCGCGTGATATTCAGAGAATAATTCAATCATATTCATGAGTGTTTTATTCTCTTGACTAGTATGTAGCACTCCCTGCTCATTTAATTCTTTAGTTGAAATTGACAAGATAACGTCTGTACCATTTTTTAAAGGACAAGTGATGTCGATTGCTCGCTTATTTTCCTTGTAGAGTAGTTCCAGTATATCGATGAAGCGCATAGATAAGTAGTTTACTTTTTCTTGCTCTTCATGGGGTTTGTGTGCTGGTTCGTGTGTCATAATTGATTCTCCTTTTTCTTTCTTAAATATCTACTTCGGCTATTGGTTTTCGATAGCTAGGCGCGTGAGCATAGTAACAATAAAGTTTTCCTAGATCAAGTATAGGTTTGAACTCTTCAAAGTCACTTGCAAGAACGTAGCAAGGTTTATAAATACAACTAAATGTGATGGCCACTTCTTCTCTTAAATCTTCTATAAGCAGGTCAAGGGTTTCGTATTCATAAAGGCAAACTACTTCTCCTTTTCCCTCGAAAAGGGCTTTAACTAAAATAGATGTTCCGTTACCGTAAAAGACGGTATTAGCTGCTACACTTTCATAGTCTTTTATTTCCAGACGATAATACCTATCTGCTCTGGTGTCTCCGATAGATACCTCTTTAGGAACAGTGTAAAAGTAGTTCTCTTGCTCAACTGCCAACGTAAACCTTCTTCGGACTTCTATCTGTTTTAGATACTCGTCAATTCCACTTCCTAAAGCCAATCCCTTTTGCAATGTATCAGCTTTATTAGTTGTCATATTTTTATCAAGCCATTGTCCTAAAAATCTGTGAACATATACCATGTCTTTTCTCTCTTTCTTATCGGTTTATACTTACATTGTAACTGATATTTTTTAAAAAAGCAAAAAAATGGGAAAGTGGAATTTTTTTATCTGATATAGAGTGCCATAAGAAATTCACTGTGAGGGATTGTGTAGTATTGTTTCGTGATTTCAGAAGAGAATACTAGTCCAACCATAGTATACTCGCCTTTGTATCTTTCATAGAGTTTTTCAAAATAATCAAGATTGCTAACATCACCATAGTTCAATTTTACAAGGGCCATTTTTTCTTTGTCAAAATAATCATCTATGTAAGTCAAGATTAAAGAGAATGGGCTATCAGGTTCTTCTACTAATTCAGCTGATACTACATCGTAAGGCAAGACATATTCAGTCCTACACTTTTCTAAAAGTCCTTCATTTTCTTTGCTATCGTCCAATACTATATCGTGCATGATGGCCTCTGAGATTTGAGATAGAGCATTGACCTCTGGTAGTGCAAATAAGGTCACGTTATTCCCTTGTGCTTTCTCATAGTAAGAAAAGCCACTATCTCCAAAAGGTACGGTATACAAATTGTTAATGAAATTCATAATGCGTACATGCAGACGATTATCTTTTGGCTCTGAAATATTATCAAAGACAAAGAAGATTGTATCTCCTTGATAATACTTCTCTTCAAAATATCCCAATATCTTTCCAAGGAGTTTATAGTGTTGTTCTGTGTTCCTATCGTACTCAAGAAAATACCTCTGACCGTTCACAAAGATTACTGCATCTGGGACAAGTGATATGAGTTTTGGATTGGTAGGAAAGAAACAAGTTATGTTTAGTTCACGAGGTGATAAATCCGTGGACTGTTCTACTATCCGTCTGCCAATTTTAAGTGTCAGCTTACGAGTATTTAGATCATGGATATTGATACTCTTGATACCATAAGTTCCTCCACTCATTTTATTTGTCATGAGGCTATAATGCGAACCTCTGAACTCTGTTACCTCTGTCAGTTCAGCAAGGTCTGGTATTTCTTGAATGATATCCAATAGCCATGTCGCAAACACTCTAGGAACGTACATAAATTTAGTCCTGCCAACTTTATAGCTAGAGTTAAAATGACAGATAGGCATTCTGCTATTACCGATTAGAGAATATAAAACCTCGTTACGTAACTTCTTGCCAGTGATTATATAATACTGGTCTAAAATCATTTCTCTTGAAAAGAATTTTAAACGGACTAGATGATACATAAGTAAGAGTGTGTCTTTGTTAAAAAATACTCTCTTATTTCCGTTTGGGTGTGGTAGATAATAAGCTATTGCATCTTTAGGAATGGTGTCTGTTTTCCTTTCCCTGCTACCTCCACTATACATACTTTTAACCACTTATTTTGTCCTTTCATCAATACTTTTATTAAAAAATACCAAAATATACCAGATAAGTCCCCTTGTTTGAAAAACTGGATTAGCTTAGTTATACCAAGGGTTTAGATGGTTTCAATACAGTGTCCAATGTTTCCTCTTTTTAAAACACGTTTGTCTGGGACTTTGAAAAACTGGATAAAAGCAGTCATATCAAGGGGTTAGATACCCTCGTTTAGACACTCAATGTTTCCTTTTTTGAAAAACACGTTTATCTGGGACTTTGAAAAACTGGATGCACGTAGTTATACCAAGGGTTTATAGGCCCTTATATATACATTCAATGTTTCCTAAAAAGTTTGGTACTTTTTTATAAGATTATATCATAACTTCTCTTTTTTTAAAAACTATGATAAAATGAAATAGTCATAAAGAAAGGAGAAAAAATCATGGCAGTAAAAACTAAGTCTTTAGATTCTTTTGATAGTGATATCCAGAAGCTAAAACAACAGATGGAAAAGGCTATACAAGAACGTAAAAAGTACGAGGAAAGTGTGCTTTTGAAGATTGGTAAAGCCTATGCGCAACTTGTCAATTTAGACGATAAAGATTTAACTGTTGAAGATATTCTAAAGAACATTTCTAGGGATGTTCAGAATAAAAAACAAGCGATTAAAAACCAAAAATCGCAAGAACAAAATCATCAACAAAATCATCAAGGATAATATAAAAGCTAGTGATCCATCACTAGCTTTTTTGTTTTAAAACATATCTTCTTTTTCGTCTAGAACTTCTGTTAATTCGGTAGAGGATTGAACGTTCTGAGCCACTGTCCCTTGTCTCTCTGGACGGATAGTTTTAGCAATATCTTGTATCATATCAACTGGATTAATTTCCTCTTTCGGTTGCTCTTTCTTAACCTCTGGAACGACTTCTTTTACTTCTTTCGGTTCTTCCTTGTGTTCGCTTATTTGTACTTCTTCTCCGTCTAAAGTTTCTGATTTTGAAGCCTTGTTTAAGTCCGTAGTTGCTCCTTTTCTATTATCTCTTTTTTCGATATTTTCTTTAGTTCGGTTGTTTCTTTCCTCTCCATCTGCAAAAGCATTTTCTTCTTCATCTTCACTGTCAAAGGATGATAAAGATAGATTGATAGGATTGATAACTTTCAACAAAGTTTGCCACTCTTCTGATGTAAAATCATCTTCATAGTAAGATGTTTTTTTGATATTTTCGATATAAAATTCATCAACACAACTCTGCCATATGTCAAAAACTTCTTTGTCTTTCTTCTTGGAAATATCAAAGTCCGGTTGATAATTTTTATCTGTGAAAATAGGCATTTTGAAACTTGGTACTGAAGTAACTTTCATTGGTTCGCTTACTTCGTTTTCAACTACCATGATACCTAAAAATTCCATTTCCTCTAGCTTGCTAACGTCAGCTTCTGTGATCTGGTCAACCTCTTCGATTGTTTCACTCAGCTGCTCTTTATTGTCATCATTAGAAGCTAAAAATCGTCCCTCTGCTCCACGGAAGCTAGAAGTCAATGCCCATTTTTTACCTGCTCGATTATTTAGGTATTTTACTGTTTCTGGACTTTGTTGTTGGAACATAAATGCGTTACGGTAAGATTGGAAAAGTGCGTTTGCTTTCTCTGCTCCTACGGTAGCAACTGCTTGCTCGTAGTTCTGATAAAAGTGAATGACTGGTGTTCTAACTTTACGGTTTTTATCAATAAATCCACTATCTCGGCCCATTAGGAATGAGTTCTTTTCGTCCTCGATAAATGGGAACATAGAATACTTGTTTGGTGTACGTCTAAAGGCAGAACTTTGCATGATGATTTCAGCAACTTGGGCAACCATTTTACTATTGTTTTCTCCTAATTCGGCAGAAGCAGAATTGACTAATAGCACCCCTCCGTATTTTAATAATACGTCAATGTTTTTAGTTGATTGAGAAAAGAATACACGTCTGACACGTTTATCCATTGCAAGCCTACGGATAGTTGCCACAAGACCTTGAATATTCGCATCAAATCCAAAAGTTGGTTTGTTAGTTCTCTGGTCGATATAGTATGAGTTAGTGAAATAATCAATAGCACTTTTTAGATTGCTAATCTCTGAGAACTTATCCTCCAACTCGCGCCCCTCGTTCCATAATTCGAGTGGTTGATTCCCTCTAAAAAGTTCTTTATCTCTTCCAGCATTTACCCATTCCGCAAAGGCTTTTTCGTACCTTGTTTCATACTCATCTTTCCACTCATTGTAATCTCTCAATTCCTTCTGATAGATTACTCGTAGAATGTTGACACGAGAAAAGATAAAGTTGTTATCTGTAAGTAGTTGATAGAACTCCGAGAATGTCGGCGCACCTCCGTTGAGGTGCTTGTTAATGTCTAGGTCTGGTACTTTAGACGATGCTATCAGAAGTGTCACAAGGCTCTTTGTGTGCGCTTCTTCTGAGTTAAGGAAAAAGCTATTACCACTACTATTATTTCCCTCCGAGAAATCTCTAAAGAGGTCTGCAGCCAGTGATGATGCCATTTCTATATCTGCGTCAAAAATATTGATTGCATCCGTGTAAGGATTTAACGGATCAATGTCCCAGATAGCCTTTTTAGGTATTCCTACCTTTTCTAAAATAATGCGACTATCTTTCACTAAGTCCCCTGTTGGTTCGTTTAGATAAAATCCACTTACAAGGTCTTTTCCTAACCCTTTCGTAAACCATTCCTCTATCATTTCAGTCTCTCTGATTTTCTTTGCTTCATCAGAAAGCGGTAATCTCTTTGCTCGTTTCTTAGCCCTTTTAACGTACCTAGAAAACTCACGTAGATAGACAACAAAATTTTTCGATACTGAGATAACAATAGGCTTTGCAAGTGATGATGATTTACCTGTACCAATCAATCCAAAAAAGGCAGTATTTAATGCTAGAGTATTCGGCTCCATAATGACTGGAGACTGCGTTTCAGAATCAATACCGATAGTCAACGAGAACATTCCTTTAGCTTCTGTATCAAAGATTAAATGCTCGATACACTCGTCTTTATAAAAGCGTCTGTTTATCCATTGCTCGACTAATTTGTGATACTTTCTAATATCAAAAATATAAGAGTTTGCATATAGAATAACTAGGATAAAGACAGGTGCAATCACTAGGATTGCATTATATAATTCTGGTGATAAAAATGGGATTGGTGAAGCCAATAAACTCTCTTGATTGTTATAACCTAAGAATGTTTCGTTATGTGTGCTAAAGAGTGATGCTGAGTGGTATGTAGCTGATAAAGTTTTTAAAACATAGTTGCTAATCGTCAGAATGATTAAACCTAACTGTGCGATTATTGCCCCTCCAAACGAAGCAAGCAATCCTTTGGTCATTAACTCAACACGTTTAACTCTCTTGACCTTGTTAGGACGATTTAGAGGCTCATATACTTGCCTGCTCGTTATCCTAGTATGCCAGACACCCAGATATAGCTGAACGCTTGTAAAAGCCAGCAGAATGAAAAATAGAGCCATATAAAACGTATCTGATATTGTATAACCAAAGACAAGGGTAAACAAAGAGAAAAATGCTAGTACACTACTTGCTACAAAAAAGAAAGCTAGCAAACCTCTCAAAGCTATAAGTACATAATCAAAACTGGCCTTTCCATTTATCCAGAATGGAAGTCTTTTAAGAATGAATTTCAATGCTTCCTCTCCTCTCTACATGATATATTTCAGCATTTCAATGATGCCTATGGTCAACACGGTTAAAGCAATCCCTCCAAAGAGAAAGAACCGTCTTTGAAGTCCACTGCTATGCTTCTCATTCTCGGTTATAATTTGCTGATAGTAGAATATAGTTGATTGGATTTGAGCAAATTTCCAGACAACTGCAACTATCAAAAATTGGATAACAGTAAGCATCCCCTTAAACATTTCAGAACCGTCACCAGAGTTAACGTTCATTGTTTCAAGGTAGGACATAACTAGTAGAGGTATGAACCTAAACAAGTAAATGACAATTAAAGCGATAATCACCCAAAGTGATGATAGATACTTCCACTTGATATTCGTAGTCTGCCGATTGATAAACCAAATAAGCAATCCTCCCACTACTACTATCCAAGGGATGATTTGGAAAAATAAAATTATCCATGAAATAATATTGTGTACCATGATACTCCTTTCAAAAAAACGAAACAAGTCTTTGTTTCGTTTTTGGTTTAATTAGAACTCGAACGCACTAACGGCTTTTTCCCTTGAGCTAGCATCTGCGATATAAGAACAGTAAACAGTATATCTCTGATCATCACTTGGCCCTGGAACTCTTCTTGCTCTTTCAACTTTAACAAAGATAGGCGTTCTTTTAACTACAAAATCCGGTGTAATTCGTGCATTAGAATTCAACTTAACGATTGCTCCTGCAATGTCCTCTAACTCGATTCTGTGACCTCGTGTTACGTCGTAAGCTACCACGTAAGCCTTGTGAGTCGAACCAACCAATTTATTTTCGTCAATCAATTTGAGGATTTGTTCTCTTGGTGGTGTTTCTAAACATTTAGAATCAGCAAGAATTTGATTTTCAAGTCCTTTACCCTCCAAGTAGGGTTGTTCTTCTACTAGCTTGAAACGGATTTGTTCTCCCACTTTAAATTTAGAAGTAGAACTTGGAACTATTGATTCGTATAAGTAGCTAATCCTTTTTCTAGGGATATATACGGTGAAATAATGATGTTCTTTTTCCGTACAGATTACATAAATACCACGATTACTTGTTTGAGCAATAACACCATTAAAAATACTTGATAACAAGCTTGCTCTTTCTTCTTTCAAGCGTTCAACAACTCTTTGATTGAGAACAGCACTATTTTTTACTTCTCCTCGCTGAACTTCTGCAATCGTAGATTTTATATCAGCGCACGCTAATTGTTCAGCACGTTCAATGCTCCCTTCAGCGTAGTAGTTATTCCAGATTGTTTTGGTATCGTATGAGTGAGGTAAGATGCAACGTTTGAGATTGACGATTTTACAACTTACATACCGTCCAACCATATCTCTTATATTGGTACGTGGAAGTCTAGTCATACCAGCTTTAGTTGAGGGAACATAGATTTTTAATTCCGAAAAGACAGGGTCTAAAGGAACTAAAACAAGATAGTCAATAAATACGATTTTACTCTCGTCCGTTTCGTGAGGTGTTGGCATGGATTCGATTACACTCTCTATCAAGGTAGGGATCACTTTGCCTCGCGCTATATTATCAAGATAAACTTGTGGCCTTTTATCAGTTATAAATGGCTTTGCTAGTTCGTTAATTTTTTCAACTAAATTCATTGGAATAAACTCTAAATGAAACTCATCCTTCTTGTTGTATTCAAACCAGAACTCGTCATCATCGTTTTTATCTGCGATAATAATATCACGGATTCTTTTATTATCTTGGGTTTCGTAAGTCGCATCTGGGTGTGTTTTTTGTAAAAATTTTAAAGGTATCATATTATCTCCATTATCTTCTAAAGATTAAATTTTTTGTCTATACTCTATATTTTACCCTTTAACTACCTAAAAAGGCAAGCTATGATAGACAAAATCCCAAAAGCTAGGTTTGCCTTTGGGATGTGCTTTTTATTTTAAAAAATATATTCAAAAACGAGGGCAATCACAAAGAGAAAAAGAACTACTCCCAATGCGCCAATTTTAATTTTTTTCTGATAAATTCCAATGAGTGTAAAGAACAATACTACACTTGGGACTACAAAAACCATAGTTTTCCTCCTGTCTGATTTGTAAATAGAATGGATAGCACTTATCTATATTATGAATTAAATTTATCCACTTTGTAAATAATTTTTATTTACTTATTAAATGAATTGTATCCATTTTTAAAAACTATTAACGACTATTTTTCTCTTTTTCTAATTGTTGTCGATAGTTTGATAGTGCCATCCTGATAGTCATGGTTTTATTATTTTTCATACCTAACAACTCCATAATAGCCATCATATCGTCATACATTTGTTCATCTGGTTTCAAGTGTAAGGCAGGAATTTTTTTCGGTCTTACATGTTTGAGTTCTGGTTCATCTTGAACCCTCCCTCGACTAAGAGCAGTTTCTTGTTCTGTTGTTAGCTTTTCCGAAATGTCAAGTTCGTCAAACGATTTAGTTCTTACTGGTGCGCTAGTTTCTCTTGTTAGAAATCCTTTAGGTCTATCTACTACCATGTTCTTCTCCTTTTATTTATTTCATGGATAAAAACTACTTACTTTTTATCCAAAAACACTACATTTCTTATCCATTAATTATTCATTTAATAGATACTACATATCAACTAACCTTAATAAAGTACGCTCGGTTTCACGATAAAAACGTTCTAAGCTCGCAGTTAGTTTGTCCTTTTTCTTAAATTCAGAAAGTGGTAGATACAGTTCTTCTGCCTTCTTAACACTTGTACGTTCTTCAATGTACCCTGCGCAAATATCAGGATTTTCACGACGTAGTTTGTTGAGCTTGTTTCTCATTCTCAATCCCAAAGTTCTATCGTCTAGACGATTTCCCAGCAATACAATCTTAGCATTTACTAGACTACCGTTTCTGTCGCGATTTTTCCTTTTAATTTCAGCAAGGTTTTGTCGCATTACTGGTATGATGTCATGTGTTTTATTACTGTCATCAACAACAACTGCAATAATATCGGATACTGCGTAAGTTGCTCTTGTAGGGATTTCATCATCATTGTGCGTGTCAATAAGGATGTAATCATAGTTTTCTTTAAGATATTTCTCATTATCCCAATACCAGTAAATAAGAGAAGGTTCAACTATTTTCTTCTTTAAGCTATAAAGTGTAGTTGTTTCCGCTATCAAGTCAATATTGTCAGTGATCTTGATAGGGGAAAAAGGTAAACCTTGGAAAAGCATTTCAACTGTATTCTCTGGTTTAATTTCAGACAGCAGTTCCTCTTGGCTTAGACCATGCTTTCTAGCATAGTAACCGACAAAACGTTTTGTGATGTTCATATTTGTATCAGTTCCGAGAACTAGAACGCGTTTCCCATTTTCTGCAAGCGTAAAAGCAGTATTGAAACATAGGGTAGATTTTCCAACCCCTCCCGCCTTAACGTTAAATGAAATAATCTTCATATTTAATCTCCAGTCTTTGATTGATTTAAGTATATTGTAGCAGAAGTTTTTTTAATTGTCAATAAAATGGATTAAAATTATCCATTTTATATCTATCAACTGGATTAAAACTATTTATAAGATAAATATATAATAGATATAAAGCGGATAAATAGTATTTATTTAATGGATAATAGTTATCTTTGAGATTTTCTATTTAGCTCCAGCAGTTCAGTCTGCATAGTTGATAGTTGCATTAGATGAATGGTTATCTATTGAATTGATAGAATTTATTTATATAATAAATCAAAAATGGATATATAATGGATAACTATTATTTATTTGATAAATAAAAAAGATGAATGTATTAAACATCCATCTTCGAGATTTCCTATTTAGCTTCAGCAGTTCCGTCTGCATAGTTGATTGTAGCATTAGGAGAAGTGTTATCCAGTATTACATACGAGATATTGCCCTCGGTAGTGGCTTGGCCTTGTTTTTTCAACTCAACAGCTTGTTGATTTCCATTCTTGTTAAAGGAAGTCCAGTACATAGCAATCTTGTTAGGCAGTAGGTCATTTCCTTGGTAGATAGGGACTACATAATAGTCAAGGTATTTATCTGAGTTATCTCGTAGCCACTCTTTGAGGTTCATTTCATAGAAAATCATAGAGTAGTAGTTGCTGCGGTCAATCTTTTTATCGTCCATTGTGCCAGCGTTGAGATAACGTGTGATTGGGACAAGGTTTTTTCCCTCTGAGTTCAATCCAGAAAACAGATAACCCACTAGATGCCCACGGTTCATGAGCCAGTTTTCTGATTTCTTACCGTTAATAGTAGCAGGTAGTTTGTAGTTGTGCCAACCAACAGGATTGTAGGTGATTTTATCTTCTCGTTCCTCTTTTGGTGCGTCCTTGATATTTAATTGGATGTGAGAGTATGTCGCACGTCCTAGTTCGTCATACTCACCTAGTTCAAGTTGTTTACTGCCATTAAATGCTAGAGGGGTATAGGTAATAGAAGCAGTGCTAGCAGCATCCTGTGAACCGTCTGAATGCTTATTATCGGATATTGCACCCTCTACTTTTTTCTTAACCTTATCTGCGTCACTATTGAATTCCTCAATAGCCCCAGAATTTTTTACAAAGGATGTAGCTTGGTTGAAGATGTCAATAGGATTTACTCCAACCCTATCTCCAAACCAAAATCCAAAAGCAATAAACAGAAGTCCTATGAGGAAGTTACCCAAACAACCTAACCCACAACCTTTTTCTTTATTTCTCATACTATTCCTCCTCTTTCTTTTATAGATTTAGTCAATCTTTGTGATTCTGTCATTGTTAAATCAGACAAGTCTTTATTCTTCTCAAAGAGAATGACTGAGTGTGTCTGCTTTAAAATGATAGCTGATAAAGGTTTCTTAGCGATAGTTGATATTCTATGGATCACTGAAGCTATACCTTGGGAAGATAAAGGCTTTTTCTTGAAGTTTAAGAATAGTGAACCGATAGTAGCGTCAGCACTATACCATTTATTACGTTCCTTAATGTATGGTGCGATATAGGGGATAAATTCCTTAATGATAGATTTTTGAATGTGTTCTCCTCTGTGGGTAACAATCGTCAATGTTCTTTTTCGTAGGTCTATATCTCGGTAACTTGTTTGTGCTAATTGCTCAATATCTACTCCAGTACCAGCAAGCAAGGCAACAATAGCTAAATCCCTCTCTTTATTTCTCTCCCAATTATCTGCTTTAGCTTGAGTGGAGAAGTAGGTCACAAGAGAATTATCAATCATTTCCAGATAGTCTAGCATCTCTTGTAAATCATAACTTTCTACATAGCTATCGCTCGATTTAGGCTTAATAGGTGATGAAAGGGACGCGACTCCATAAACTACGTCCCACTCATTCATCACGTTACGGTAGAAGTGAGGTGCTTGTTTATCAAGTGAGAAGGATGCTACGGTGTAGTAGTACCAGAAAGCATTTAAAATCTTAAAGACTTGTTTTTTTCCATTAGCACGAAGTCTTAAAGATACGATGTAATCATTTACTAGTTCTAATGGTGTCTGCTCTAAGTCCTCCATAGTTATTTCACTGATCGATTTATTTAGATGTTTGTCAGCATAAAATTCCAGAAACTTTTTCAGCTCCAGCAATTTGTAGTAACTAGAAGTGTTTCTCTTGTTAGTAGTGAAAAAGTAGTCTAAATATAATTGAATATCTGGAGATAAAAGATGCTCCAGTTCTTGATAATTCTTTTCTAATTTATTCATAATGTATTTTCAATTTCTCTTTTTATATACTACTAGGATAACAGAAAAACACAATTAAATCAAAGTATGATAGGATAGGTTGGATATCTGTCAGTTAATAATAGTTATAGGTTACTATCGTTACTTAAGTTAGCTTAGTTATTTTAGTTAGAGATGTAGTCGAACCTTACTGCGACAAGGGATTGTAATAACGAAAGTCCTAGAAATAGCGAGTAAAGTCCTAGAAATAGCGAGTAAAGTCCTAGAAATAGCGAGTAAAGTCCTAGAAATAGCGAGTAAAGTCCTAGAAATAGCGAGTAAAGTCCTAGAAATAGCGAGTAAATCGCTTCCATTTTTGTAAAAAGATAGAATATAACCTCTAAAACATCTATCATAGCACCATATTATCTTTAAAATGTGATAAAATATTAGAAAAAATAGCTATCACCCAGAAAAAATCGGAGTTTAAGAAAAAATGACAAAACTGAAAGAAGTAAATCAAAAAAAGTATAGGTCAGTTATCCAATACGATAGAGATTTTCCAAAATACTTTGACCTTGGTGATTTAAACAAAAAAGAAGCGAATGTTGTATATGCAATATTAGGTGAAATTCGAGATAGATACAATCCAGAAGGTATAGTTTTCTCGTATTCTGATATAGCTTATATGTCAGATAATGTTACGAAAAGTACGAAAGATGGACTATACTATGCTGATACTGGAAAAGACTTTGATTTATTCATTGAAGTTATTGAATCCAAGTTAAAAAGTGTATCTTACAAGAAACCTGTACTAGTTGGCAAGGGTGGTTTCATTGATTACCCTTTATTCAATGAATTTTCAGTCCTTCATGAAAATCAAGAATTGACAGTCCATGTTTCAGACAAAGTTTTCCAAGAAGAAATCATAGACGAAGAAGGAAATATTGTTCAGAAAAAGAAAAGAATATCCGACTTGTTTAACAATGAGGATTGGTCTCAAACAACATATTTGAAATATGGAAGAGAACTACATAATCAATTAAAAAAATATGCTCAAAATTTATATCGGTGGATTGCTGAGTATCGTTCTTTCACGCATTCAATACCTATTGATGCAGAAGTGTTTGAAAATATGATTATGAAATTTAATACTCCTTATGCAAAGAAAAACAAACTATCAATTCTAAAGGGTGCTATCGAAGAATTACAAAGTCTAACATATGACGACGGACGACAGATAATTAAAGACCTAAAGTTCAGCACTGAAAAAAAAGGTAGAAGAATATCGAAGTATATTTTTTCATTTAATCCCTTTTCGATTGACCTAAATTATATTAAAAGAATTGAAGGAAATAACATTACATTTGCAAGTCAGTTGAATGCACCAGATAATCAAATAGAACATACACGAATTATCGAAAAGTTCCTAGAAACCTTTAGCGGTAAAAAAGAGTATGACAATAAAAACAATAGAAAAAGACTGATATCATTCTGCAAAAGTATGTCCGAGAAAGTAGTGGAAGAGGCTTTAGATAGAGTAGCCATGAATAAGAAGCGTGGTGCTGGTTGGCTTTTCAGAACGCTTGAAAATTGGGAAAAGCAAGGTGTTAAGAAATTAGAAGATATTGAGCAAGCAGAAAGCGAGATCTTTTCTAAATCCGAAGAAACGAATGTCCCTTCGTGGTCAAATCCTAACTATGTAAATACAACAACAGAAGAAGAAAGGAAAAAACTAGAACAACAAACACTAGAATTGATAGCTGGATTAGACAAGCCAAATAAATCCAAAAAAACCAAGAAAACCAATGTCCCTTCGTGGTCAAATCCTAACTATGTAAATACCACGAGCGATGAGACAAAGGCTGAACTGGAGCAAAAAAAACAAGAAATGCTAGCTAGATTAGAAAAGGTTAAACCAAAATGATAGTGTAGAAATACACTGTCTTTTTTTATGTTTAGTAGAAAAATCCATTTGCCAATCTGTACCAACTATGATATACTAAGGTGGTAAAAATATTTTACATTGTTAGACAATCGCTATGGTTCG
>ERZ773006.567-NODE-567-length-16335-cov-10.6118_pt1 | contig 16335 bp, 8 predicted proteins | sample MGYA00580843_ERZ773006 | MGnify/ENA primary metagenome ERZ773006 (study PRJEB29015, sample SAMEA2738011) | human oral metagenome | biome: human oral; feature: human-associated habitat; material: dental | place: China | collected 2052 ... | reverse complement strand
TACTATACCAAGTAGAACCTCTTAAAGAAGGTCAAACTATAGATGAAGCAGCTGTTAAAGCAACTGCTGATACTATTAGTAGACGTATTAACATACTTGGAGTAAGTGAACCTGTTATCACTGTTGAATCAGGAAACAGAATTCGTGTTGAACTTGCAGGTGTTAAAGACCAAGAATCAGCTCGTAAAGTTTTATCAACACAAGCGAACTTAACTATTCGTGATATTGATGATAAAGTACTGTTAGACGGTTCTGATTTAGAAGAAAATGGAGCTTCTCAAGGCTTTGATCAAAACAATAAACCAGATGTTAACTTAAAATTAAAAGATGCTGATAAATTTGGTAATATTACATCTGAAATTAGCAAACGTGGTCAAGGTCAAAACCTAATGGTTATTTGGATGGACTTCAATGAAGGAGATTCATTCAAAGCTGAAGCTGCTAAAGAGAAACCTAAATATGTTTCTGCACCACAAGTTGCTCAAACTATTAACTCTAAAGATGTTCAAATCACAGGTAACTTCACTGTAAAAGAAGCTAAAGAAATGGCAGCTTTATTAAATTCAGGAGCTTTACCAGTTAAGTTAACAGAAATATACTCTAACTCAGTAGGGGCTCAATTCGGTGCTGATGCATTACATCAAACGGTATATGCTGGTGCTGTAGCTTTAGCTATTATCTGCTTATTCATGTTACTTATTTATCGTGTTCCTGGATTCGTAGCGAGTGTAATGATGGTTGCCTACGTATATATTACGGTAGTGTTCTTCAATATGATATCAGGGGTATTAACACTTCCTGGTATTGCAGCCTTAATTCTTGGGGTAGGTATGGCAGTCGATGCTAATATCATCATGTATGAAAGAATTAAAGAAGAAGTTCGAGCTGGATATCCATTGAAAAAAGCTTATTTAGATGGTGCTAAACAGTCATTATGGACAATCTTCGACTCGCAATTTACAACAGTTATCGCTGCTATAGTACTATTCATATTTGGTACAAGTAGTGTTAAAGGTTTTGCGACAATGTTACTATTATCGATTCTTGTCAGCTTTATAACTGCAGTATTTGGTACTAGATTATTACTTAGCTTATTAGTAAATTCTAATATCTTTAACAACCACCCAGGTTACTTCGGTGTTAGTAAGAAGAGTATCCATGAAACTAAGTTTGGTATAAATTCACTTAACTTAAGTACTAAATTTGAATGGTTAAGCTTTACTAAGCATATGAAGAAATTCTTTGCATTAAGTATTGCGATTATGATTGCAGGATCTATTTCTCTAGGAATGAACAAACTTAACCTAGGAATTGACTTTTCTAGTGGTACTCGTATAGACGTAGCTGCAAATACAGAATTATCTGTAGAGAAAATTCAAGAAGACCTAAATAACTTAAAAGTAAAAGATGAAAAAATAGTTTTATCTCCAGATAAAAAACAAGCAACAGTGCACTCTAAAGAGAGCTTTGAACAAAATAAATCAATAGAAATAAAAGAATACTTTGCTAAAAAATATGAAAAAGATGCTAACCTAAGTGTTGTATCTCCAGTAATTGGTAAAGAATTAGCTAAAAATGCATTATTCGCATTAATGTATGCTTCTATAGGTATTATTATCTATGTAGCATTCAGATTCGAATGGCGTATGGGACTTACGAGTGTTATTGCATTACTACATGACGTGTGTATCATTATTTTCATTGCTAGCTTATTACGATTAGAAATAGATATTACATTTATTGCGGCGGTATTAACAATTGTAGGTTACTCGATTAACGATACAATCGTTACATTTGACCGTATTCGTGAACATATGCGTCATGAAAAAGTACTAACATCTAAAGAACAAATCTATAAACTAGTAGACGTATCATTACGACAAACATTAACACGTTCTATTAATACAGTATTAACAGTTATTATTACTGTAGTAGTTATGTTGTTATTAGGAAGTAGTTCAATTTACTCATTCAACGTAGCGTTACTTATTGGATTAGTCTTTGGTTTATATTCATCACTATTTATTGCAGCGCAATTATGGGCAGTGTTAAAAGTACGTGAATTAAACAAAAAAGGAAAAATCGAAATGAACGTACGCAAATCTCCAAAAGAGAGAAGAGAAAACGATAAAGTTCTAGTATAGAATTATAAAGACTCAAAACTGAGGAAACTTAGTTTTGAGTTTTCTTTGTATATTCATGTTAGTAATTATTATTGATAAGAGATTTCAATATTTTAAGAAAAATCGAAAATATATTAGTGACATAAAGGAACTATTTTATATAATAATAAATTACTATTTATATTAGATACTCAAAATCTGTAAATAGACATTTAAGATGTATTAAAGTAGGTTTAGTTCATAATAAGAATAGTATTTAGAATCGATTTCTAAAATATTTAAGAAACTTTAGAAATTAGAATGTAAAAACTTTCATAATTTATGAAAGTTACTTAAGTTATTCGTTGAAAAGAATGCCTATATATAGTATAATAAAGGACAGTGTAAAGAAATTTACTTAAGTTACTTTATTTATAAAATGTTTTTTTATTTTTATTTTAAATTTTATAGAAAAATATCATTATATAAATTCTATAACTTTAGTTTATAACTATAAATATTAAAAGGAGGTCTAACATGTATAGTAAAAACAATAAAAAGATGAATGATCAAAAACAACTTGAAAAAGTTAATCAATATGGGATTAAAAAATTCAACGTTGGAACAGCGTCAGTATTAGTGGCAGCTGGATTTGCATTCTTAGGAGGAGGTAACGCTTTAGCTAGCAATGATACTGCTGTAAATAATGCTAACGAACCAGCAAGTGAAACAGCTGTTACTACGCCTACTAAAGAAGAAACACCTGCACCTACAGTAGCAAAAGCAAACAAAGCTAACCTAAGTGCTGCAATCGCACGTGTACAAAATGCAATCGCAAAAGCGGGTATTACAGAAAAAACTGCTTCAGCGATTGAAGAAGGGAAAGCGGAATTAGCTAATGCTCAAGCTCTAGAAGCAAGTGAAACAGCTACACAAGGTGAAGTTGATAGAGCAACAGTAGCATTAAAAAATAGAGCTTTTGTATTAGAAAGTATGCCAAAAGCTAAAGCAGAACCAAAAGAAACTGTAGAGGCTAAACCAAAGGCAGAAGTTAAAGAAGAAAAAGTAAATAAAAACCAAGATTCACGTAATGGGCAAGCCATTCCTGGAAAAGGTGAAAGTGGGTTTAGAGAGGCATCAGCAAATACTACAGTTACTAATGATGTCATCACACCAACAACGCCAGCAAAACCAACAGCAAAAGATATTATCGGAAGTACAAGTACAGTATCACGAGAAAACTTTACTGGTTGGGATACGTATACAATGCCATTTGGTAGTCATCATGATGGAGAAGGTGATATAGGTGTTGATACGCCAGAGAAAAAAGCGGATGCTGCTGACTTAGAGTTCAGAGTGTTCTCTGATCAACGAGCCGGAACAAGACCTAGCCCTGGACCGTCTAACTACACTTATGATGGTAAAGAGAATGATGTAAGGGCTCGTATTGACTATGGTTTGAAGTTACCAGCTGAAGAAGTTCAAAAAATTATAGAAGAAGCTCCACTATGGCGTGGAAAGATAAGATATGATGGAACAAGAATTTCAAGTCAAGTTCCAGCAACTTACTATGGAAATGGACCTTATGAATATTTACTTTCTAGTATTTATAAACTTGGATATGAACAAGGAATTGATAAAGTTTACGTCAAAGATGCAAGTAAACGTATTGAAGTAACAGAAAAAGCAAAAGCGGCAGGTTGGACTGTTTCTGATTTTACAGTATCAAATATGCCTGGTGGATTAGTCTATGATAAACAATCAGATAGTATACAAGGTGTTGTAACGCATAGTAGTCCATTTAACTATCAACAATTAAAAGCTAGTGTAACGTTTAAAAATACTATTACTGGTAAAAGTGTAACAGTTCTATTAGATAATCATAGATACGGTGGTACAGCATGGAAAGATACTACACCACCTGAATTAAAAATCAATGATACAGTTAAGGAAGGAAAAGTAGGAGAAAATCTTGTAGCACCAGTAGAATACAAAGATGCTGGGGCATCACATGCAGGTGCACCTAATGGTAGAAATATTTCTTATAATTTAACAGATGAAAATGGAAATCCTCTTAATCGTACGGCGACTATTAGAGAAACAGTTGGTCGTGCTATTGTTGGAGTTTCTGGAACGAATATTACAGGAACTACAGGAGCAGGAGCAGGGAATCCTACAGAATTAACAGGAAATGACACTAAAATTCCTGGTGTAGGTTTCACAATTGCTTCAAATGATATGTCGGATAACAATCCAAATGGATTTAAAGGAACTCCTACTGAAGCAGGAATTTACCGCGTATCTATTTATGCAAGAGATTATAATGTAACTAATGCAAATGAAGCCTATGCTCACGCAACTTTTAAAATTGCACCTACAGTTTCTGTAAAAAATGTTCATGCATATGATAAAGAAGTACCAATTACAATTTCAAAAGGTGCTTCTGAAGCAACGATTACATTACCAGATGGCACAAATACTAAAATTGTTGCTAAAAATGGTAAATGGGTTGTATCAGAAACAACTAATACAGCTGTAAACGTTAATGATGAAATCGGTACAGTTGGAGAAACATTTAACTTAAAAGTTCTTCCAACAGCAACAGCAAAAGCAGCTACAGATACGATTAACGTAACAGCAAATAGTGAAAATGTAACAGCTACTTTTACACGAGCGGAAGTAACTATAAAAACGAAAGTTGGAGATAATGTAACTGCAACATTCAATAAGACAACAGGTCGTTGGGAGTTACCTAGTGATATTGCTGAAAAGAAAACTGTCAATAGTGATGGAACAACTACATGGTTAAAACGTGACTTATATGTTGATGTAAACAAAGATGGAGAAACAACATTCAATGTTTATGAATATACTCGTACGTTAGATGCAACAGGAAAAGTTACAAAAGTTAATGATGTATCTCGTACACTAACAACTTATAATAAAGAAAATGCAGCGAATAGTTCAGCAGACTCAGCAACTGATACTAATAAAGGAATGGTTGTAACTGTTAGATACGATAAAGGACTAAACAAATGGACTGCTGATGATAATTCTACTGTTACCGCAACAAAAAATGGAGATAAATGGACGATTTCTACTTCATCAGGATTCAATGGAACAGTCGATGCAGTGGAAACAGCAAGTTCTTCAGATAAAGCGTCTGTATTAAATGATGCTCCTGCAGTTACTTCAACTTCTTACACAACTGTAAAAGGTGCAACTGTTGATTTAGTAAAACAAGCATCTGCTGCAGTAGCAATTACTGACAGAGAAGATGATGCAACTACAGCTCCAACTAAGAAGGAAACAACTGTTACAAAAGTAACGTTAACATCTCCTTCAGGAAAAGTAACGGAATATCATAGTGCTGCAGAAGTTGCAGCTGTGAAGTTAACAGAAGTGGGTAATTATACTGTTAAAGTAGATGTAAAAGATAGTAATGGAAATAAAGTTACTGCTGATTCAGATACAGCAACAGGAACAAATGAAGGTGATAATACTGCAATTGCTTCAACGACTTATGTTATTACTACTAAAGATCAAGTAACAAATAAACTATATACAGTAGAAGATGATACGGTAACAAGTGATCAATTAAAAGAAAAAGTAAATCCTACAGCTGTAGATGGATTTACTCCAACTAAAAATGATATTGCTAATATTCCTGCAACTTCAGGTAAAGCTGGTCAAACATTACCAACTCCTGCAACAGTAACTTATACAAAAGGAACAGAAACAATTTCAGTAGAAACAACAGTAGATGTAGTAGTTTTACCAAAAGTAACTCCTACTGGAGTAACGGTACTTAAAGATAGCACTGATTTAGAAACTTTAGTGAAAGAAAAAGCAATAGAAGCAGCTAAAGCAATTGCTACAGATAAGATTCCAACAGGTATAAAAGTATCGATTAAACAAGTAAAAGAAGGTACTCTTCCAGCAACAACGACAACAGGTGTACAAACTCCTGCTAAAGTAATAGTAGAGTATAAAGATGCTAATGATAATGTTATTGAAACGAGAGAAGTAGAAGTTCCAGTAACGGTAGTAGGTTCAACAGTAAATAAAATTGTAAAATTTGAAGGTGATGAATTAACAGATGACGAAGTGAAAGCAGCTGTAACAGCAGGTACAGATGGGAAAAAAGGTGACCCACTATTATCTGGAAACATTACAGCAGAACCAGGAACTAAGGAAGTTCCAATTCCAGTAACCTATAATAATGATAGTTTATCGGAAAGAGTTCTAGTTCCAGTCGTTGTTTTACCAAAAGCAACTGGTGATATAGAGGTACCAAAAGGAGCGACTGTTGAAAAAGTAAAAGAAGCTGCGAAAGCAAAAGTAACAGAATTAGTAACATCGGCTGATTTCAAAGATAATTTACCAGAAGGTTCTAAAGATGTAGTTGTTGGAGATATTACTGAAGAAGTTTTAGCAACAATCACTGCAGAAAAAGGAACTGAAAAAGGAACCGTTAAAGTTCCAGTAACTTATACTGTTGATGGCAAAACTTATACAAAAGATGCTGAAATTACAGTTAACGTACTAGGTTCAGAAGCAAAAACAGTATACACTGTAGAAGGAACAAAACCAGATGCTGAGAAAGTTAAAAATGCTGTAACACCAGGTACTGATGGAACAGTAGGAACACCAACAGACGCTGATTTACCAGAAACAACAGGGAAAGTTGGAGCAAAAAACGTAACTGTACCAACAACAGTAACATATCCAAGTGGAACAGAAACTGTAAAAGTTCCTGTTGAAGTGTTACCAAAAGCGACACCAGAAAAAGTAACGACATTAAAAGATACAACTGGTGAAAACTTAACAACAGCAGTGAAAGAAAAAGCACAAGCTGCAGTAGGAAAACTAACATTACCATCAGGAATTACAGCAGAATTAGTTCCAAACCAAACATATGCTGTTCCAACAACAGATTCTAATGGTGATAAAGGCAATGTACCAGTTAAAGTACAATACAAAGACGCTACAGGTAATGTAGTAGCAGATGATACGATTAATGTACCAGTAACAGTCGTAAGTTCAACACCAAAACCATTAGTAGTTTTCGAAGGTGATAAAGTAGAAGCTAAAACTGTTCAAGATGCAGTAACACCAGGAACTGATGGAACAAAAGGTAATCCTGCAATTCCAGAAGACCTAACAAAAACAACAGGTAAGAAAGAAGTAACGGTCCCTGTAACTTATGAAGGAATTAAAGATCCAGAACAAGTGAAAGTACCAGTAACAGTATTACCAAAACCAGAAGCTGAAGGAATTCTAGTTGCTAAAAATAGTGACAAAGAAAAAGCTAAAGAAAAAGTACTAGCTAAAGCTAAAAAAGCAATCGAAGATGCAACATTCAAAGGTAAATTACCAGCAGGAGCAACAGTTACTGTTGATGAAACAGCTACAATAACAGTACCAGACTTAACAGAAGATACGGAAGTAGAAGTAACTGTTAAGTACACAGTAGATGGTCAAGAAAAATCGACTACTGTTAAAGTACCAGTTACAGTTGTAGAAGGTGTACCACAAATTGTTCCAGTGGATGAAAATAATAAACAACCAAATCCAGAAAACAGTATTGATAAGACGGAATATCCAGATGGTTCAACATTTAGATACAAAACTCCAGAAGGACAAACAACTCCAATCGATGTAACAACACCAGGAGATAAAGATGTTATTGTTGAAGTACTAGATAAAAATGGTAATCCAATTGCGGAAGTTCCTGCAAAAATTAAAGTCGTTCAAGGTAAAGAACAATTAACTCCAGTAAATGCTGAAGATAAAGATAAACCTAAAGCTGAAGATAGTATCACACCAAGTGACTATCCAGAAGGTTCAACGTTCGAATACAAAGTTCCAGAAGGACAAACAACTCCATATGATGGAACAACACCAGGGGATAAACCTGTTACTGTAGTTGTAAAAGATAAAAATGGAAAAGTGTTAGTAGAAGTTCCAGCAATAATTAAAGTTGTGGAATCAAAACCTACACCAATAGAAACACCTGTAACAAGTACACCATTAGAAAAAGATGACTATACTAAAGGTCTAAATATTCCAGACGGAGCAACAGTTGAGGTAGTAGGTGGTCTTCCAGACTTAACAACACCAGGAGAAAAAACACCTGTAGAAGTTAAGATTACATTACCAAATGGTAAATCTTATACTGTAGATGTTCCTGTAACAGTAACACCAGTTAAGGAAATTGAAACACCAGTAACAACAACGCCATTAACTCCAGAAGATTATACTAAAGGTATTAAGATTCCAGAAGGTGGAAAAGTAACGAATGTAGAAAACATTCCAGACTTAACAACACCAGGTAAGAAAGATCCAGTTAAAGTAACTGTAGAATTACCAAATGGAAAAGTAATTACAGTAGAAGTACCGGTAAATGTAACACCAGTTAAGGAAATCGAAACACCAGTAACTAATACACCATTAAAACCAGAAGATTACACTAAAGGAATTACAATTCCAGAAGGTGGAAAAGTAACGAATGTAGAGAACATTCCAGATTTAACAACACCAGGTAAGAAAGATCCAGTTAAAGTAACTGTAGAATTACCAAATGGAAAAGTAATTACAGTAGAAGTACCGGTAAATGTAACACCAGTTAAGGAAATCGAAACACCAGTAACTAATACACCATTAAAACCAGAAGATTACACTAAAGGAATTACAATTCCAGAAGGTGGAAAAGTAACGAATGTAGAGAACATTCCAGACTTAACAAAACCAGGTAAGAAAGATCCAGTTAAGGTAACTGTAGAATTACCAAATGGAAAAGTAATTACAGTAGAAGTACCGGTAAATGTAACACCAGTTAAGGAAATCGAAACACCAGTAACTAATACACCATTAAAACCAGAAGATTATACTAAAGGTATTAAGATTCCAGAAGGTGGAAAAGTAACGAATGTAGAAAACATTCCAGATTTAACAACACCAGGTAAGAAAGATCCAGTTAAAGTAACTGTAGAATTACCAAATGGAAAAGTAATTACAGTAGAAGTACCGGTAAATGTAACACCAGTTAAGGAAATCGAAACACCAGTAACTAATACACCATTAAAACCAGAAGATTACACTAAAGGAATTACAATTCCAGAAGGTGGAAAAGTAACGAATGTAGAAAACATTCCAGACTTAACAACACCAGGTAAGAAAGATCCAGTTAAAGTAACTGTAGAATTACCAAATGGAAAAGTAATTACAGTAGAAGTACCGGTAAATGTAACACCAGTTAAGGAAATCGAAACACCAGTAACTAATACACCATTAAAACCAGAAGATTACACTAAAGGAATTACAATTCCAGAAGGTGGAAAAGTAACGAATGTAGAGAACATTCCAGACTTAACAACACCAGGTAAGAAAGATCCAGTTAAAGTAACTGTAGAATTACCAAATGGAAAAGTAATTACAGTAGAAGTACCGGTAAATGTAACACCAGTTAAGGAAATCGAAACACCAGTAACTAATACACCATTAAAACCAGAAGATTATACTAAAGGTATTAAGATTCCAGAAGGTGGAAAAGTAACGAATGTAGAAAACATTCCAGATTTAACAACACCAGGTAAGAAAGATCCAGTAAAAGTAACGATTACATTGCCGAATGGAAAAGTGGTAACAGTAGAAGTACCGGTGAATGTAACACCTATTGAAGATATTGTTAAAAAACAAGGAGATCCAATTACTGCTGAGGATGTTGAAAAACACATTCCAAAAGGAGTAAAAGTTATCTCAATTGGAGATAAACCAACAACCGACGTATCAGGTGAAAGACCAAGTATTCCAGTTGTGATTGAATTACCAAATGGAATTCGAGTAACTATGGATATACCAGTAATCGTAACACCAAAAGTAACACCGGTAGTAGTACCAGTAGGTACTTCAGTTACACCAGAAGATGTTAAGAAACAAATTGAATTACCAAAAGGATGGAAAGTAACAAAAGTTGGAGAAATCCCAACAACAACGACTCCTGGAGTAAAACCAGTAGTACCAGTTGAAGTAGAATTACCAGATGGACGTAAGATTACAGTAGATGTACCGGTAATTGTAACACCAAAAGTAAGTACAATTATTGTTCCTCAAGGAACAGTAATTACTCCTGAAGACGTGAAGAATCACATTGACTTACCAAAAGAGCCAGGATGGGAAATTGTAGAAGTTGGAGAAATTCCATCAACAATTCCAGCAGGAGTAAAAGCAAGTGTTAAAGTTAAGGTTAAACTACCGACTGGTGAAGTAATTGAGTTAGAAGTACCAGTTATTTCAACACCAAAAGTTACTCCAATTGTAGTAGAAGTAGGAACACCAATTACTAAAGAAGATGTGATGAAACATGTTGATTTACCAAAAGAATCAGGATGGGAAATTGTTGAAGTAGGAGAAATCCCAACAACGGAAACGCCAGGACAAAAAACAGCTGTTAAAGTTAAGGTTAAACTACCAACAGGTGAAATCGTTGAGTTAGAAGTGCCGGTAACAGTAACACCAAAAGCGACACCAGCTCCAAGACCAACAGTGAAAACTACCCCAATTGTAGTAGAGGTAGGAACACCAATTACTAAAGAGGATGTTATCAAACATGTTGAATTACCAAAAGGTGCTGAAATCGTTGAAGTTGGAGAAATCCCAACAACAGAAACAGTAGGACAAAAACCAAGTGTTAAAGTTAAGGTTAAATTACCAACAGGAGAAATTGTTGAAGTAGAAGTACCAGTAACAGTAACTCCAAAAGCAACTCCGACACCACGTCCTGAAAAACTATCAACACCAGAAGCACCAAAAGCTCCTGTAGCTAAAGCAGGTGAAAAAGTATTACCTAATACAGGTATAGCTGATGAAAACTCTGCATTAGCAGGATTAGGATTAGCTATCTTAGGATTAGCTGCTGCAGCAAGAAGACGTAAACAAAAATAATATAAACTATTATTCGGGTAATATTACTTTGATGTAGTTAATAAAGAAGCACGCTTGACAAAGTCGGGAGTGCTTCTTTTGTCTATTGGGGCTGTATACTAAATCTGGGGCATAGGGACTCTATCAAATTTAGTGCACATAGTTATCTTGAATTAGAACTTTATAAATCACATTTTGAAAGTTGAATATATAGTACATTTATGTTTCATTTGATAAAATAATATTATTAAATTTGAAAGGTGTAATATGTTAAAAAATATATTAGAAAATGCTTTATCTTCAGGAAGTAATGGATCAGATGACAAAATAAAAGAATTAATTAATAATATTGTCGGTGGCAATCAAGCACCATCGTTTGTTAGTGATATTCTAAACAAAGCATTAGAGCAACTAAATCAAGGGGCAGGATCAGCGCTTGTGGCACCGATGCTTAATAAAGTATTAGAATCATATTCTAAGGAAAACTCATTAAGTAGTGATATGAGTGAGTTGTTTAACATTACTAGTAATAGTGGAAGTGGTCTTAGCGAGATTGCTGGAAATATTATTAATACATTAATTAAAAAATAGTTAAAGAAAAAAGAAGCCGTGTTTAATGGCTTCTTTTCGTATATTATTAGCATAACCTATGCTAGCAAGTTTCTCCACCTCAAGAAGAACCAGCTCCAGCTGTACACCCGTAACAATGCATACCTGTAACGATTCTACGTGCCCCAGTATGATTATTAACAAGTTGACTTACATGTTTGACTTTTCCTGAGATTTTAAGGTTTTCAATATAGTTAAAATCACAGTCATATAAAGTTCCATCAGGTCCTACAGAAATCATATTTCTACACATTAGACCTGGTAGTGTTGCAGGATTATATGCTTTATATAGTTTATTCATATATCCTTCGTAAAGATCTTCTCTATGAAGAAATTCAGAGAATCTACCTATTGGATTATTTGTTATAGCGAATAAGTTATTAAAGACAATTTCAAAATTGTCATATAGTTTTTTCTTATATGTTTTTTCTAGTGCTTCTTGTTTAGGAGGTAAAAATGCTCCATTTGGATTATAAACTAGGTTTAATACTAGATCTTTGTCTTTTCCATAACCTAATTCATTTAGTCTTCTTAGTACTTCTATTGACTTTGGAAAAACACCTTTACCACGTTGTTTAGCGACAACTTTTTCGTTGTAGTAGGGCAATGATGCTACTACTTGAACTTTTAAGTCACGATACAGTTCTGGTATGTCTCTATAAGCTGGAACATCAAGGATGATTAAATTTGTTCTTACAATTATAGTTTTTGCATATTGTGAGATTTCTTTTATAAACCATCTGAAGTTTGGATTCATCTCAGGCGCACCACCTGTAATATCCATCGTTTTATATTTACCAACTTTGAATGCTTCAATTATCTGTTCAAAAGTTTCTCGAACCATATTATTTTTTCTTGTAGGTCCACCATCAACGTGACAGTGACTGCATGTAATATTGCATAAACTACCTACGTTGATTTGCATAACTTCGGGAAATTCTTCAGTTAATAAATATTGTTTTTCTTCAACTTGGTCGAAAAATTTAGGAATATTTAACTCAGTCATATCAATACTAATTTGTTAATTTATCTGATAATTCTTTACTTTGAAGACCGTGCACTAGGGTAATACCAGCTTTCATTGCAGCTGCAACATGAATAGCTTCTGCGATTTGATCTTGATCGCATCCTTCTTCAAGACATGTACTAGTGTATGCATCTATACAATAAGGACATGCTTCAGCATGAGCTACAGCAAGCGCAATAAGAGCTTTTTCACGAGTTGTTAATTCACCTTCTGCCATTACATTACCGTAGTAATTCATGAAGTTTTTCCAATGTTCAGGTGCATCTTCACCAAATTTCCCTTCACCAAACTCTATTAAATGTTTCTTTTTAAAATATTCTGCCATATTTATTCTCTCCTATAAAATTTGTATATAAATTAATTATAAGTTAGTTTCCATAAATAATCAAAGAAATTGAACTATATTTAATGTATAAAAAAATGTATAATTTTAAATTAAAAAAGGGAGTGACTTAAAATCATGATTTCGGAGAAATAAATTTTGTGGAGCCAATTCCTAAAGATTAGTAGATATCTAAGAGGCTTTTATAAAGTTAACTTATATATCAGTAATTATAGGTGTTTTTATAAACTTTTTAAGTATTAAGGATATTATCTTAGTATTATATAAATTAAACTACCTCACATCTTTATACATTTTTGCTAGTTCTTCAACAGGAACACCACGGCGATACATTTTTTGAAATTTTTGCATCTGCCACATAGTTTTTACTGTGTGGTTTTTGTATCTTCTAGTTGATGATGTAATAGGGGAATCGATTACTGTAATTTTGTAATTTCGTGCACTTAAATCTTCAGATAGTTTGTAATCTTCCATTAAAGGCATATCTTTATATCCACCAATTTCTTCAAATACTTGTTTTTTTATGAATATTGCTTGATCTCCAAAAGCGAGATTGGTAATACTAGCTCGCATATTGGAAACTAATGAATTAACCCACATAGGAAAACTATTTGGATAGAATCTAATCTTTAGACAACCGACCTCAGTAGGGCAAGCAAGTACTTTTTCTATTACATCTTTTTGGAGAACACTATCACAATGAACAAACCATAGTATATCTCCTTTTGCGATTTTAGCACCGTAATTCATTTGGTTTGCTCGTCCTTTTTTATCTGATAAGTGGTATGAATAACCGAAATAAGAAAGTTCGTCTAATATTTCTTTTGTCTTATCTGTAGAACCACCATCAATGAATAAAACTTCGTGTTCTTTTATGTTATGCAAACAGTATAGATTATAAACAAAATCACGTATTGTTCTTTCTTCGTTATAAATTGGCACAATAATAGTAATCATAAATACGCTCCTAAAATAACTTATTAATACAATTATACCATGTAAAAAATTTTTTCCAAATAAAATATATGTTTAAATTACTTAGTTTAACTAACGTTTTATAAAAAATATAATTCAATAAAATATATATTGACAAACAAACTGTATCTATTGTATAATCACAGTAGATACAAAAACGTTTTATTATCTATTTGAACTATTTAAATTATATTAAAACAGATTAATTAGGAGGAGTATGATGGAAATAAAAATTTCTAATATGTCATCTGTTCCGATATATCAGCAGGTGGCAACGCAAATTAAAAGTAATATTCTAAATGGTAGCTTAAAATATAATGCTCAATTACCTTCTATTAGGAGTTTAGCAAAAGAGTTAGAGGTTGGTATTATTACAATAAAAAAATCATATGAGGTATTGCTGCAAGAAGACCTAATTTATTCAAAAGGGGCTGTTGGATATTTCGTAAATGATATAGATTTAGCTACAATCTTAATGATAAAAAAAGAAGAATACTTTGACGAACTTAAGAGTATAATTGATGAGGCTATTAATGATGGACTTAATATAGAAGATATTAAGGATATAGTTGATAAAGTATTGGAGGAGAAGAGTAATGATAAAAGTGAATAAATTATTGATTAATAAAAGAACATTTCAACTTGGTCCAATTGATTTGGAGTTAGAAGAAGGCTATGTCTATGCAATTACGGGTAACAGTGGAAGTGGTAAAACATTATTTCTTCAAACACTTTTAGGAGGTTTATCTTCAGAGAAAAATATGATTACTTACGATAATCTAAATTTTCATGAAAATGAAGTTGACATTAAATATCTTTACTCATATGTAGCTGATAAACCTTTGTTTTCAGATTCTTTACGAGTAGCTGAGGTGCTATATAAAATATATAAATTAGATGAAAGATTTAATTTAGAGAAATGTTTTGAATTTCTGAGTAAACATAAAGTATATCGTCATAAGAAAATATATGAACTTTCACAAGGAGAGAGGAAAATACTATTATTTTCTATAGGAATTTATACAAAATCTAAACTATTAGTTTTAGACAATCCATTTTCTGGTGTTGGTTTAATAGCTAGAAAAGAAATGATAGCACTTCTTAGAGAATATATGGATGAAGATAAAACAATCATTATAGTAACCGAAGAACCATATGTAATACAAAACCTGGCCGACTATATTATTGTATTTGAAAATGGTCAAGTTACTAGTAAGGAAGATGTGGTAGAATTACAAGAACGATTTGAGACTAATGATATAGAGAGAATATTACTTTCACTATTGAAGGGAGAGAATGAAAATGATTAAACAACAATATGAAACAAAATTTGGAGCAATTTGGAATTTAATATCAAGTAGAAACTATAGTATGCCATTATTTTACAAAGGATTATATATATTATATTACTTTGTTACAATAACTACTATACTAGAATTATTATTTGATAAAACATATATAATATTAGCTCTGATTAGCTCATTAATTATAGTCATAAATGGAAGAAAATATGATGATCCAGAGCAACAGTTTATTGAATACCTTCCTATTTCATTTAATAATAAAGCAAGATACATTTATTATACTACATATATAAGTCTATTTGTAGGAGGACTGGTTGCATTTGTGCTTGATTTTCTGTATCGTAGAGTCAATCCGATTGAGTATAGTTATGCTATAGTTGTAGTTATAGCTTTATCTAATTTAGCGATAATACAGATGATATATACTAAAAAATCATTTATATACTTTATTTTAGGAGATATTTTAATTAACCAATTAATAGTAAGCATATTTAGATTTTCATTACTTGGAGTTTATAGTGGATTTACAGGACCAAAATATGATAGTGCGCAATTTAATATTATAAAATTATTATTGTTATTAGTAATTACAATAGTTTATCACTTTGTGAGTGTAAATATTATAAGCAACAGTAAAAGGGATACTAAAGTAAGTAAAAAGGATAGAATAAAACTTATATTAATTTTGTTGTTGTTGTTGTTGTCAAGTTCAAGTGGATATAAATTTTATAAAGATGCTAGTAAAGGCTATGCAGAAGGTTTTGCAGAAGGAGTAAAAGAAGCGTCTAAAGAAGCGTCTAAAGAAGGATTAGTCATAGGTTACAATAAGGAATAAAATAAAAAAAATTTGAAAGAGGCTTAAAATACTGTATAGCGAGCCTCTTTTTTGTATAGAAGATAAAATCTAGTCAAAATAGGGGATAAAAAAAGAAGACTTGGATAACCAAATCTTCTTTTTATTATATAATTCTTATTTGAATTCTGCAGTGTTAACGCGAACTCCAGGACCCATAGTTGTAGTTACAGCTACAGATTTGAAGTAAGTTCCTT
>ERZ773006.565-NODE-565-length-16457-cov-6.53756_pt1 | contig 16457 bp, 24 predicted proteins | sample MGYA00580843_ERZ773006 | MGnify/ENA primary metagenome ERZ773006 (study PRJEB29015, sample SAMEA2738011) | human oral metagenome | biome: human oral; feature: human-associated habitat; material: dental | place: China | collected 2052 ... | reverse complement strand
GTTCCCATGTAAATTCAGGTTTTGCATACCAACTTACATCTAATCCTTTTTCTAAACCTTCACGAATATTCCACATTTGCAAATCGTAAAATTCTGGTTTAGCATAAATTTCAACATTAAGATTCTTTGTGAGACCTTTATAAATCTCATTCATTTGTTGCCAATCATATTCAGGTTTAGCATAAATGGAAACATCAACTTTAGACATTAAACCGAATTTAATTTGCCTCATTTGAAACCAATTAAATTCAGGGTCAGCATAAATACTTACATCGAGACTCTGTTCTAAACCTGTACGAATTTCATCCATTTGAACTCTATTAAATTCAGGTTTTGCATATAAAGATACATCAAGTCCCTTTTCTAATCCTAACCGAATTTGTTCCATTTCAAAATCTACAAATTCTGGTTTAGCATAAATTGTTACATCTACCCCATTAATTAAACCTAATCTAATTTGTTCTTTTTCACTTTCATAAAAGTTATATTTATTTATGAGGTTATTGTAAATTTTTTCTTGTTCTTGATTCATTATTTATTACCTTCTAATTCTAACCTGATTCTTCTCATTTCTTTCCAATCAATATTTGGGTTTAAATAAAGTGTAACATCAATTTTGTTCCCTAATCCTAATCTGATTTCTTCCATTTGTTTCCATGTAAATTCAGTATTTGAATAAAGACTGGCATTAATATTATTTATTAAACCTCTCATAATTTGATTCATTTGTTTCCAAGTAAATTCAGAGTTACTATATAAAGAAATATCTAAGTTTTCTTCAATTCCAACTCGAATTTGTAACATCTGCATATAATTGTATTTAGGTTTAGCATAAATACTTACATCAATATTATTCTTTAAACCTATATAAATTTGAATCATTTGAGATTCATCAAATTCAGGTTTAGTATAAATACTCACATTAACTTTACTTTTTAAACCTTCACGAATTTGTAGCATTTGTTCATGATTAAATTCTATTTTAGCATAAATACTTACATCAATACTTTCTTCCAAACCCAGGCGAATTTGTCTCATTTGTAAATAATTAAATTCAGTTTTAGCATACCAATCTACATTAATATTATTTTGTAAACCAGAACTAATTTCAAATTTTTGGAGAGAATTAAAATTATATTTGGATATAAGTTTATTATAGGTTAATTGTTGTTCTTGATTCATTATTTATTACCTTTCAATCCTAATTTGAAAAACTATTTTTATTTTCTTTTTATATTTTAATAATAAATGAGCAAAAAAGAAATAATTAAAAATTATTCCTTTTAACCAAATAGTTTTTTAAAGAATCCTTTCTTTTCTTCTTTTGTTTTATTATTTAATTGCTCAATTTTGTCATCTAATTTTTCTTTAGCTAATGTAATAGGTGATTTTGGTACAATAGATCTATATTCTTCATTTACAATTAAATTTTCATCTTTATAATCGCAAAGATACAGGTAATCTGCATAATATTTTAAATCTTCTTCAATTTTAATAGAATATAAGAAATCTGAGAATAGTGAATTTTTTAAATAAACAGGAGTACCTGGAATATGAGAATCCTTCATCCATTGGAAATATAAATCGTAAATATAACCGACAAGCATTTTTTCAGCTTTAGTTAATTCATCATATTGTTTTTTATTTGGAATAAATGTAGCCATAGTAAAACCTTCTTTAAATTCTATTTTATTTTTTTATATTTTAATTATATGACATTATTTTATATTTGTCAATGGCAATTTTTATAATTTAAAAGGTAGTTAATTAAACTACCTTAAATTTTAGAGAAAGCTTTAAGAATAGAGAAGGTTTGTACTTTCAATTTTTCAATATTTTTATTCTTTTGTTTACGGTCAACAGTAAGGATTTGATTAGGGTCTACATTTTTTGCAAATACAGAAAAAAGTTTTTCAGGGTTGTTAGAGAAGCCCTTGAAGATATCAGTAAAGAAAATCTTCAAAAAAGTAAATTCATTAATTGATTCTAAATTATTAATATTTTCAGTGACTTTTTCAAATTCTTTTTTAGCATTTTTAATTGTTAGGTTAGGATTATCCATAAGAAATTGTTTGAAAGTAATTTTTTCTTTTTTAATTTTATCTTTATTTTCTTGGCGAAGTTTAACCGTACCCCTAAAAATTTGACGACTTGTAAGATCTTGAATTTGGTTTAGGTTTTGAATTTGATTTGGGTTTACTAGTTCAATAAGTTCTTCAATAAATTTTACAAGCACTTTTTCATTCTTGGTATGTGCAGAAACAGTTGCAATAAATTTATCAGTTAGATTAATATTATGTTTTTTATTTAGTTGATTTTTAATTTCAACTAGTTTTTGTTTTTTAATATTATCAAGACAAATTTGGAATCGAAGATTTTCATCCTTAACAAATTCTTTATTCGCCTGAATACTAGCATTTACTTTTTCTTGAAGTTCTGCAACTGTTAAATTTTCATTTTTCTTTAACATAATTTCTTTATCAAAATTTAGAACTCGTGGTGCTTTTTGTTTTTTAATTTCTTTTTTGATTAATTGTTTTTCAATTGTACTTAGTTTCATTTTTATTTACCTCTTATTGTTTTGTTTTTCTTTAGGTTTATATAACATTAATTTTAAATTAAACTATTTATTGATTTTCTAGATCTAAACGAATTTCCCACATTTTAAAATAATCATATTCTGGTTTAGCGTAAATACTTACATCCAAACCTTTTTTTAATCCACAACGAATTTCGGACATTTGAAATTCATCAAATTCAGGTTTTGCGTAAATAGTATAATCAATTTTACTTAAATATCCTGAGTAGATTTCTTTCATTTGTTTATAAGAAAAAATTTTAGAATATTGATTAAATTGTTCTGCATCTTTTGAATTATTAAATTTAAATCCGTTAACATCATAAATCTTTTGAACCATTTTAATTTTCCTCGTATTTGTTTCTCTTTATGGTTTAATTATATAACATTATTTTCTACTTGTCAATAGAAAAATCAAAAAAATAAAAAAATAATTTTTGACTGTAGATTGCACGTAGACGTTAAAATCAGTATTTAAAATTATACATAAATTATAAAAATGATGTTTTTCATACTTAATAGATAGTACGTATTATGGTTGAGATTTGCATCTACGAAAAATCAAAATGAAAATTTTTTAATTTTAAAGTAAATAAAAAGAGGTTCTGTAAGAACTCTCTATTTTATATATTATTTTTTGTTATTATAAAATAATATTGAAACTACTAATCTTCATTAATCCATTTATTTATAATATTATCAGCTTGAAATTGGCTATTAGAAGAATTAAAAGATTTTTCATTTGATTCTTTTACTGTTTTCATATTATTATTTGGAATTAAGTTTTTTAATTTACCAAATAAATTAGTTTTTTCTGGTTCATCACCAATAAGAACTTTTAATTTATGTAAATCTTTATCATTAATATAATGTACGTCATTAGTATTTTCAGGTAAGTCAACAATTTTATCTAATTCACGGTATTTTAAATTATACCCAGGTATTCCCATAACTGCTTTTCCACTTTCTGAGCGTAAGTATCCCCCAATGGAATCTTCTGCTCTAGCTCCATCAATTATATTTTCTTTTACTATTTTTTTCCATGCTTCAAATTTCTCAAATTCAGGATCTAACAATTCTTTTGGCTCATTAAGGTATTCTTCCTCTGTATATTCTAAATTTGAAATAATTTCATCTCCATTGTGCATAAGGTCCCTTAGTCGATTAATATCTTTTTCAGTAATATAACTTTTATCACCAGTTTTTAAGTAATTTCTAAATTTTAACCTTTCTTCTAATGTAAAATAATTTTTATATTTTCTTTTCCAAGGTTCTCTTTTATTTTTCCTTTCTAAAACACTATCTGAAATTTGTTCATTTATTTTATCTGCATAATCTTGTGCTTCTGCTTTACTTGAAAAATGTTGACTTGAATCACCTAAAGGGCAATTACCTTCTTGTGCATGACATACTCCAGGTGTTCCATCTTTCTTTACATGATATTTTGCCATCTTATTTCACCCACTTGTTTTTTGGAAATATCAAAATTTAATTTTTTGTTTCCATTTTTTTTAATGTTGAATATAGAGATCTTAAATCGTGATAACTATCGTGAGCTAAACATTCATGAATAGATTCAGGTTCATAATTATTAGTTATCCAATTTGCAACTTCATCACAATCTTCCATTAATTTAGTCTGTTCTTCTTTAGTGAGTTTAAAATCACTTTTATTAGACAAATAAAGAAGTGCATGGGTTAAATCAAAAATTGAAAATCCAACTTCAAAAACTTTAAATAATCCATATTCTATTGCATTGTTGATTAATTCTTTATAAAAACTAATATAAAAATCTTGAACAAGTGTAAGCTTTTTATGGCTTAAATGAGATAGATTTTCAATTAAGTAATTAAGTTCAGATAAATTTGTAGCGTAAGGTTTTTTAGTCAAAGAAAAAAGAAATCTTTTATCTGTATTTATTGTTTTTTCCATAATGTTTTACCTCTAATTTTATTTAATAATATATAAATCTAATATTTCAAGAGCAGTTTTTATTTCATTTTTTAATAATTCTTTATTTGTAGTAAATTTATATTCCCAAGAAAGCTTAAAACCTTCATATCCAGCAGATTCAATATTTAAGGAAATTTTATTACTTATTTTTTCATTATATTCACCAATGCAATCAATAGCCTCTTTAATAATAAAACCTGAGATTTTATCGTTTTTTTGTTTGATTTGAATTGTAAATTCGTATTCTTCTCCATTTTGAAATAAATTAGTGCTTAAAATTAAATTTTCATTCGCTGAATATAAATTAAAACCATAATCAATAAATTCAGATTGAATTAATCTTGCGAGTTCTAAATAGTTAATTATCCTATCGAAATCGTTTTTTATTTTTTTATTTCTATAAATTTTAATATCTGATGATTCAATATCTTCTATCTTTATTATCCAATTATCGTATTTATAATTAAGCTCTGCTCCCAATTCTTCAAATTTAGCAATATAATCTTTGTATTGATTTAAGATCGATTTGTCTCTTAAATTAATATCTTCATTCTTCATTTTTAATCAATCCTTTTCTTTCAAATTGTTTAAAAGCACTAATTTATTAATAAGTAAATTAGTACCTTTTATTTTTAATCTTTAACTTTCAATCCATAATAAACCGCATAATCAGACATAATTTTTGCTAGTTGATAATATGGAACTTCATAATCACCTTGTAAAACTTTATTTTTCCAAACTTCACCTCTTCGTTCTGATAATACAGGGTTAAAGATTTGTTTAGGCGCATTAACTGATTTCAAATAAGCGTAAATTTCTTTAATTGGTAAATCTTTAGTTTTGTCTTGATAATAAGCAATTTCAGAATAAAACTTTTCAACTGCTTTTAAAATTTGATTTAGAATACCTCTTTTTTTATATAAAGGGTTTTGATTTTCTAATGCAATCAAATCGTCCAATTCATCATTTATCAAAGCATTAATAACAATAATAATTTTTCTTTTTGTAATTTTATCAGAGAAGAAAATACCTGTTTCGCCTTTTGATTTGAACCAGTCTTCTACTTTGAACTTAATTAATTTACCGTAAGTATTTTCTAAAACAAATCCTTCAATACCTTTTAGAATATTCAAATCTTTAATTGCTTCACCTAATGTCATTTTATAATATTTAGGTCTATTAAGTTTGAATTTTTCTGCTAATTCATCTAATTTTTCTTGTGATGAACGAACACCAGTTTCATTTTCATGCTCACCAATTAATCTATAATCTTCTTTATCATATCTAACAACAATTTGATTGAATGGTGATACATATTCAAATGCTAATGTTACTTTGTTATTTTTAATATATTGTTTAATCTCATTTTTTGTATCTAATGAGTTAAACCATTTTAATGCTCTAATAGTAAAATCATTATAGCTTGAAGATGTTGTTGCTGCAATAAATTCATCTTTATATACAGACAACAAAATCAAAGAACCGTCTAATTTTTCAATAAATGTTAATTCATCTGTCAAATCAGCATTAACCTTAGTATATTGATTAACAAATTCTTCTGGGTAGTTATAATAATCTTTATTATCAAATTGTTTATAGTTAAAGAATTTTTCAAATCCTCTAATAATAACATTTCCATCTTCATCTAATGTTAAACCTCTTGCATTTCGGTATAATTCATTTGTAAAGTCTACACCAGCATGCAAATATTTAATTGTATATAATCCTGTCTCTTCTTTATATGCAATTAATATAGAGTTTTCTTTTTCTTGTAATTCTTTGTATCTTTCTAATAAATTCATTTCTTTTTCCTTTTGTTATTCTTTATATATTTATTATATAACATTATTTCTTACTTGTCAAATGTCAGGTAAATAAAAAATGCTATTATTTATTACTTTCTAATTCTAATCGTATTCTTCTAGCTCTAACCGCATTCTTTCCATTTCTTTCCAATCAATACTTGGATTACTATAAATAGAAACATCAATATTATTTTGTAATCCTAATCTAATTTGTTTCATTTGGTCAGAATTAAATTCAGTTGTAGCATAAATTGAAACATCAATACCATTCTCTAATCCTAGCCTGATTTGGTACATTTGATAAAAATTAAATCCAGAGTTTGCATACCATGACACATCAAGATTCTGTTCTAAACCTTCACGAATTTCCCCCATTTGATTAAAGTCATATTCTGGGTCAGCATAAATACTAACATCCACATTACTTTCTAAGCCTAATAGAATTTCAGACATTTGAAATTCGTTAAAGTTTAAATTAACATATAAAGAAACATCAATGCCTTTTTTAAGACCTTTAAAAATTTGATTCATTTGATTTGAATTGTAATTTGGATTTGCATAAATAGTTACATCTAAACCAGATTCTAAGCCAAATCTAATCTCTTGCATTTGGTCCCATGTAAATTCAGGTTTAGCGTATAAACTTACATCTAAACCTTTCTTTTCCCCCAAAAAAATTTGTTCCTCTTGCTTGAGATTAAATTCAATTTGATTTATATCTTCTATATTATCAAATGAATTTCGTTTAATTTTATATATTAATTTGTTAATAAAATTCATTTTGAGAAACTTACTTTCTTTATCTTTTATTATAATAATATTTTTTAATCTTTATAAATTAACCATTTATCAAGATCTCCGTACATAGCTTCATTTTTTAAAGCTCTAAGGATAACATTGATAGCATCTTCACTAGTATCGTAAACATTATAACAAGTATAATTTGTTGAGTATTTTTTATAATGATCTTCAAAAAGATAATATTTATTGTCAGTCTTAGTCATTGAAAATTGTAAATCTGTATAATCATAAGAACTACTAATAGCTTTTAAATTTAACCAAACTTCTGCATTATTAGGTAAACCCTCATTATATTTGAAAGCCTCTAAAGGTTGAATTGATTTTTCAAAATTAATCCCTACAATATCTTTATTATCTGATTTATCGAAAAAATTATCTATATCTGTTAATTTCATTTTTTTCTCCTTTTTATTTCAATTATATATTATTATTTTAGATTTTTCAACTTAAAAAGAAAATAAAAAAGAAATAGAATTAATATCTATCTCTTTTTTTCCTCAATTTCAATTTATAATTTATTTGCAAAAAATTTATCCATTGATAAATTAGTACGGCGTTCTTCCATTTCTTTAAAATTCAGTGAAGGATTAAGGTAATAATCTACATCTAAATTCCCTTCTAAACCTAAACGAATTTCTCTCATTTGTCTCCAAGTATATTCAAGCTTAGTATAAATACTTACATCAAGTTTCTTTTCTAACCCTAATCTGATTTCTTTCATCTGAAATTCATGAAATTCAGGATTAGCATAATAATTTACATCTAAACCTTGTTCTAAGCCTGCAAGAATTTGGAACATTTGCTTACTATTAAATTTTAAATTAGCATAAACAGTAACATCTGCACCAACTTCTAAACCAGTACGAATCCAGAACATTTGTTTCCAATCAAATTCAGGGTTAGCATAAATACTTACATTAAGTTTCTTTTCTAATCCCAAGTAAACTTCTCTCATTTGGTTAGGGTTAAATTCAGGTTTTGCATACCATGACACGTCTAACTCATTTTCCAACCCGAAACGAATTGCAACCATTTGTTGATAAGTAAATTCAGGTTTCGCATACCATGATACATCTAAACCCTGTTCTAAACCCAATCTAATTTGAAACATTTGCTCCCAATTAAATTCAGGTCTAGCATAAACACTTACATCCACATCATTTTTTAGTCCTTCACGAATTTGGTACATTTGTTCCCATGTAAACTCTTGATTTGAATAAAGTAGAAAATCAAGGTTGTTTTCCAAACCTAAATGAATTTCTGCAATTTGCCTAGGGTTAAATTTTGAATTAATAAGTACAGTGGTATCTAATCCTTTTTCTAAAGCTAAACGTACTAATTGCATTTGTAAATAATGCAACTCAGGTTTAGCATAAATAAAATAATCTACTTTATGAGATTTTCCAAGTTTTAGCTCGGTTAATTGTTTATTGTTAAATTTATAATTCAAAAAATAAATATTGAATATTCCTTTTAAATTCATTATTACCTACCTCAAATATTTTCTTCAATAAAATCCAGGCTCAATTAATAAGATTTCAAATTTTTCATCTTCAAAATCAAAAATATCTTCAAAATAAACGGAATTACAATTATAATTAATAGGTTTATCACTGTATGGAATAATTTTAAATTTTGAAGTTGTGCCATAACTATGAAACCATTTAACAATAATATAATCGTTATTATAAGTAACTTTTAAATATTCAACATCTGAATAAGTTTTTCTTAGTGCATCTTTAATGTTTTCTTTTGGAATTTTTTTCATTATTTCAGTTCCTTTATTTAAAAAACTTAATGGATTTCAAGATCTTTTAACATTTCGCTTTTAAAAATTAATTCATCTAATTCTTTATTAGTTGGAGTTCTATGGACAAAAATATAAACTTTTTTACCTTTGATTCCAATAAAAAGATAATCAACCATCCCATTTTTATCAAATGGATTATCAGTTTTACGAAACTCATTAAAATACCAAGTTTCAAATTCCCCAAGTAACGGATTGCACCATTCTAGATTTAAATTTGCATAGTCACAAAATTCTTCCCATTGTTCAATATTTTCAAAAATAATTTGTTTGTCCATTTTTATTGTCATAACTATTACCTCGTGTTTTCTTTATATTTAAATTATATAACAATAGTTTGTATTTGTCAATAAGAAAAACAAAAAAGTAGAAAAAATCTACTTTATTTAATATTAATTTCTTTATATTTTTCATTTAAAAAATTCTTTATTTCAGATCTAAAATCACTTGAATTTATATTTGAACCTATATTTTTATAATTGCTAAAATCGAAACCATATTTTAAACCTGAACGAACAAGAAACATATCCCATAAATCGAAATCTTCTTTTGCATATAATGAAACATCTAAACCTTGTTCTAATCCAATTCTGATTTGTTCCATTTCAAGGTCAATGAAATTGGGATTACTGTAAACAGTCGGATCTATTCCATTAATAAGACCTAATTCAATCTGATATCTTTGGTCTTCTTCAAAATAAGATTTACTAATTAAAGAATTGTAAATTTCTTTTTGTTTTTTAGTTAAAGATTTTTCTTCTTTAAGTTTTAATCTAATCCTTCTCATTTCGTTCCATTTTAAACTGGGGTTAAGGTAAGAATTAACATCTAAATTCTGTTCGAGGCCTAAACGAATTTCAGACATTTGAGCACTATCAAACTCAGGTTTCGCATAAATTGATACGTCCAAATCAGAAATTAAACCTAATTTAATTTCACCCATTTGATAACAACTAAATTCAGCTTTAGCATACCATGATACATCTAATCCGTCTCTTAACCCATAACGAATTTCAAGCATTTGGTCTTTATTAAATTCTGGATTTGCAAAAACAGTTACATCAACCATTCCAAGTAGACCTAAGTAAATTTGGTTCATTTGTTCAGGTGTAAATTCAGGTCTCGCATATACAGAAACATCAACATTATCTTCTAAACCTAAACGAATTTGTCTCATTTGTTTTTCAGAGAAATTAGGATTAAAATAATAATCTGTATCTAAATGTTGCAATTTGCCCATATAAATTTCTTTTAATTGTTCATCGTTAAAATCACTAATATTATATTTTTGTTTATTCATTTTTTTATATCCTTTATTATGTAAATTCAAATGCAATAAAGATGGTTTAATTAAAAACCATCTTAAATTTTAGAGAAAGCTTTAAGAATAGAAACTGATTGAGTAGTAATTTTTTCAATAGTTTTATTGTAATTAGTGTTGTTTCCATTTGTAATATTTTTTAGATTAGAAATTCTAGCAAATACATCAAATAGTTTTTCTGGGTTATCAGAGAAATCTTTTAGTACATTAACAAATAGATTTTTAATAACAGTAATATCGTCATCTTGTTTTGTTTGATTATTAATATTATTATTTAGATCTTCAAACTGTTTTTTTGCATTTTTAATTGTGAGGTTGGGATTATCCATAAGGAATTGTTTAAAAGTGATTTTTTGAGATTCAAGCTCTTTTTCAATTTTACGATTTTCTTTACGAATATCCATTTTAGCTTTAAAAACATTGTATGGAGTAATAGTTTTAATTTCTTTTAGATTTGTAATTTTCTTAGGATCTACAAGTTTAATAATTTGTTCAATAGTTTTTACTAGTTCATTTTCATTTTTAGTGTGAGCAGAAACAGTAGCAACAAATTTATCAGTTAGGTTAATGTTATGTTTTTTGTTTAGGCTATTTTTAATTTCTGCAAGTTTTTGTTTTTTAAGATTATCAAGACGAATTTGGAAACGAAGATGTTCATCAGAGACAAATTCTTTGTTTGCTTTAATGCTAGCTTTTACTTTATCTTGAATTTGAGTGACTGTAAGATTTTCATTTTTCTTTAGAGTAATTTCTTTATCGAAATTTAGCACTCGTGGAGCTTTTTCTTTTTTAATTTCATTTTTGATTTCTCGTTTTTCAATTGTAGTTAGTTTCATGTTTATTTACCTCTTGTTGTTTTGTTTTTCTTTATGGTTTAATTATATAACATTATTTCTTGTTTGTCAATAGAAAAATCAAAAAAAATAAAAAATAATTTTTGTCTGTAGATTCAACGTAGACGTTAAAATCAGTATTTATGATGAATTATACAGAAAATAGAAAAATGGTGTTTTTCATTATTAATAGATAGTACCTATTATGGTTGAGATTTGCATCTACGAAAAATCAAAATGAAAATTTTTTAATTTTAAAGTAAATAAAAAGAGATTCTGTAAGAAACCTCTATTTTATATGTTATTTTTTACTCTCTAAACTTTCACGGATTCTTTCCATTTCTTCAACTTTAATACCTGGATTTAAATAAGGAGTTACATCAATACCATGTAAAAGACCTAATCTGATTTGTTGCATTTGTCCCCATGTAAATTCAGGTTTTGCATATAAAGAAACATTTAACCCTTGTTTTAGGCCTTCTCTGATACAGTACATTTGACTTTCATCAAATTCAAGTTTAGCATACAATTGAGCATTTAAATTACTTTTAAGTCCAAATAGAATTTCTCTCATTTGGCTATAATTAAAATTATGATTCAAATAAATGGAAACATCTAATTTATTTTTTAATCCTTCCCTAATATGAAACATTTGTTCCCATTTATATTGAATGTCTGCATAAATTTCAACATTGAGATCTTTTTCTAATCCTTCTCGAATCTGCCACATTTGTTGCCATGAAAAACAAGGTTTAGCGAACAAATCAGTATTTACTTTATTTTTTAACCCTAACCTTATTTCTTTCATTTGTTTATTGTTAAATTCGGGATTAGAATAAATTAAAACATTAATACCTTCAATTATTCCTGGTTCATAATCCCACGAAATATATATAAAACTATGTAAAAATAGAATATATAAATATTAAGTAAAATTATGAATTTCGCACTTATTCACATATTAAAAAAATATGTCAAGTAAAGCCTTGGGCTGCCCAGTGGACCTCAAACCGGAGTAAGAGATCGGATTCCGCAGACCGTTTAAAGAGTTTAATTTTGTATAAAAATAAACGTAAGTGGAAGTGCTTACACATATCAAGCTGAAAAGTGATGAATTAAAATTACGGACAATTCCAATTCGCTTTTATCATCCACTTTATATTTAGTTTTAAAAACTAAACAGTTAGGTTTTCATAATATTCTTTTACTTGTGTATAAGATGTGAAAATATCTATTTCTTCGATTTCTTTTCTTTTCTTAATATTTATAGACGCATTAAAATCAGAATCTATTTTCAGGTTACAATTTGAACATTTAAATTCTTTTCCGTTTCTTTCTCCTAAATGATTACATCTACAACATACTTGTGATGTATAAGCAGGGTTTACTATTGTTTCTTTAATACCTTTTTCTTCTAATTTTATAGATAACCTCTCCAATAATGTTCCTTTTGTCCATGTTGAAAATCTATTTTGTTGTTTCTTACTTACATTCTTTTTCTTACTTACCCAATTTAAATCCTCCCTTATGACCTCTCGTAAGTCCTCTTCTTCTATCATCTTATTTATCTCATGATTTATATGACTGAATATTCTTGATTTATATCTTCCTACTTTTGCTTTCCTCTTCTTATATCCTAAATTGTTTTCTTCTAAATTTTTAAGTTTTAACTCTAATTTTGCTTTCTTTTCTTCATTTTTTTCTTCTGCTATCTTCTTCTCTATTTCTCTTTTATATGACCATAATCTAGATTTATTTTTATTAACGAGATTATCAGACAAAGTGTAGAAGAGTTCAGCAGAATTAGCTCCATATACTGACCCATTACTTAATATTATCAAATCAGTTATTCCCACATCTAGACCCACTGTTTCTGATTGTCTGGACATTTTCTTTTTAGATGTAATTCTATCAAGAGGAATATGAAGATAATATTGATTAGAATTTTTATCTTTTACTAATTCTAATGTCCCTTTTAAATTAGGAATATGTCCATCTAAAGTAATTTCTATACGAGGCTTTTTATTCTTATATGAAAATATGAATTTTTTACCTTTACTTTTATATTTGTATAAATTTGATGTTAATATAACATTTGTTTTGTTAGAGTGAGATTTCTTTTGATACCTACGAACATACCTTCTTAATAAATTATTTAATCTATGAACATCTACTTTAAGGTCTTTTAAATGTTCACTTTTATAATCTACTTTCTTGTAATTTAATATCCCATACAATGTTGGTGTATGTTTTAAACACAAATATAAATAATGTCTATCATCTTCACTTAAATTTTCATTTTGACGTATTGCTCTCTTTACTTCCTTTTTAGTATTGGTCCAATTTACTTTTATTACTCCAGCTGATTTCTCAATCGCTACCCTTGATAATGTTCCAACTATCTTATTTGATAATAATTTTTCTTCAATCAATTCATCTCTTATTGTCCAACCACTATGTTTTAATAATGAACCAATCCCACTATATCTTGACCAAACATAATTTTTTATATTTCTTTGTATCTCGCCTATTAATAAAATCTCTTTTTCTTTATTCGAGCAATTTACTTTTATTTTTATTGTCCGTTTCATTTAAATTTTGCTCCAATTGTTTTTTATATGTCCTTAATCCATGACTTCTTGCACTAAATTCTGTTACTATATTTAATAAATCTTCTGCTAATTCTTGCTCAGGTGATGTTGAAGGTTGATTAAGGATAATAATTTTAGCACCATGTTTCTCACAAAACGTATTGAACCAGTCAAACCCAAACCTTACAAATCTATCTTTATACGTTACATATATTTCAAATATCTCACCATCTTCTATCAACTCTAATATTTTATTAAAATTTTTACGATTGTAGTTTATACCACTCCCTATATCCGTATATACTTCATCTAATATTACACCTTTAGCATTCGTGTAATTTCTCAAATATTCTTCTTGATTAGATAAACTACTTTTTTGATTATGTGTTGAGACCCTACAATATCCTATCCTTAAACCTGATTTTTCTTTTTTACTGCTATTATCTAAATTCAATACTTGATTCAATTGTTCTTCTGTATAATACCTTTGATTTGTTGGACTCCTATGTGCTTTTAATATACCTTGTTTATCCCAATTCTGTAAAGTCTTTACTGTTACATTTAGTAAATCAGCAAATTCTCCTATCCTATATTGTTTCATGTTTTTATATCCTGTTCTATCCTTTTATATTAATATCAATATAGATCTCGTCCTAATTCAATTTGTTCTTTTTGCAATTCATCAAGCAGATATTTATTTATAATCTCATTATATAATTCTTTTTGTTCTTTATTCATTACTTATTTCCTTTTAAAGCTAGAAATTTCTATAAATATTGTTTTTGATTTCGCTTACAATTTCATTGGAATCATTTAAGATTTTATCAATAATAAATTTTCCTTTAAAAATTGAAAAATTATATCCATTATCAATTAACTTTTTAGCATCTGAAGAATTAAATCCCCAATCGTAATCAGTTTGATAGGTTGCCATAATTTGCAATTTGTTATCTTTAAATGAAATAAAAATTAAATTATCGTTTAAACTATCTTCAATTTCAATTTTTGTTCCAAAATCGTTTGATAAAAATTTAACAGTACCAAATTCCTTTAGTTCATCTTCCAAATTCTTATAAATATTTTTTAACAATGAGATTTCTAGTTGTTTTTGATTTTCTTTCTTCATTTTATTTTACCTCTTATTACTTTTATTTTTTAATAGCACTAATTAAATCTTTAAGAATAACAATATCTGGAGATAGGATAGGAATAATAATACTCAAAATAACAAGAAGCACAACGAGAATAACAATTGCAATTAAAGAATATTTTTGAGTTTTAATAAGGTTTCTTTTTTTATTTTCAGGAGTATCTGATTCAATTGAAATCCATGAAAAGAAAATTGAAATAACTGGAACAAATATTGAAAAAGCTAAAAACCCAAATAAATTTGTAAGGATTTGATGGGTAATATATTGCTGTTTAAGTTCAGGATAATTTTGAATAATTAATGAGATTGATTCATTTGTAATATTAAAAGTTTTAGCAATTTCTTGTAGTAGTAAATCCATATTAATAAGCTCCATTTATTTTTTATTTTTATAGAAAGTAGAAACTAGACGAAAAATAAGGTCTTTTTGGTAAGTAATTTTCCAACATTCATCGTCACCAACAAGGTTTCCCCTGTCATCTAAATGTTGATAAAATTTATTTCCATTATCGTCAATAAATTCAATTTTAAACTGGTCCAAATTTCCTGATTCAGCAGCTAGAACTCGAGCAGTTAAAACAACAATTTCACGATTAGTTGAAACGGTAATTAGAACTTCAGGATTAAAAACATCTAGATCTTTAAGTACAGCCTCTGTTTCTTTTGAAATATCTTTTTCAAGAATTGAATCTTTAAAAGTAAGAATATCTGTAGTTTTTTCAATATTTCCAGTTTGAATAATTAGCATTTTATTTTACCTTTTCTTTCTTTAATAATCAGGGTTAGTAGAGAATGTTAATTCAATAAATGAAAATTCAATATCCTCATTATAGAATCCTTCAAAATTATCAATTTCATTTACAGGTTGAAGATCGTTTACTCCAATTTTATAAGTTTGATTTCTTTGAACATCTTCAAATGAAACTTCACCTCCAAAAATAACTTTTTCATTATTTCTTGTAATTTCAATTTGAATTTGAACATCTACTAGGATTTCAAAATTATAATCAAGTTGATAAGTACCATTTAAAGAAATAATATTAATTTGATTATCTCTATTAAGGCTTACAATAGTAGTTCCAAGATTAAGAATTGAATTTGTTTCTAGGTTCATTTTTATTTTCCTCTTGTTTTTCTGTTTTTCTTTATGTTTTAATTATATACCATTATTTCCTATTTGTCAATGCTTAAAATAAAAAAATAAAATTATTTTTCTTCAGATTTTATATTAAATTTTGAAGATTATCTGAAATTATATCGAAAAATTTTTGTCATATTTTCTGAGGTAAAACGTTGATAGATTAACCTTTTATCTCGAAAAATTTGCCCTTAGTGTATATATACTTATTACTTTTCAAATTTTAACTATAGATTTATATTAAATTTTGCAATAATATCTATTTGTAAGGTTTTATTTTTTTAGGTTTCTTTTTGAACTATAAAGAAAAAAATAGAAAACTTATTTTTAATAATTACTATTTAACAATAACTTATATATTTATATTTTGCAAAATGAACTTATAAAAATAAGATATTTATATAAACCTTAAATAATAAGAATTTAATAAATAAAAATCTTAGCAGATTTGAAAATTAATAATAAAGAATTTAATTAAAT
>ERZ773006.562-NODE-562-length-16487-cov-3.67807_pt1 | contig 16487 bp, 13 predicted proteins | sample MGYA00580843_ERZ773006 | MGnify/ENA primary metagenome ERZ773006 (study PRJEB29015, sample SAMEA2738011) | human oral metagenome | biome: human oral; feature: human-associated habitat; material: dental | place: China | collected 2052 ... | reverse complement strand
CCCTGAGGGCCCGCTACCCCGACGCGCGCGCCGGCCACGCGCCCTGGGAGCTCGACCCCGTCGTGGGCGAGCTCGACGACCCGGCCCGCCAGGGGAAGCGCCCGCTGACGCTTCCGCTCTCGAGGGAGGGCAACGTGGCGGTGTACGGCCATGCGTCGTCGGGCAGGGAGGACCTCGCGCTCTCCCTGGTCTGGAACATGCTTGATGCCAGCCCGGAGGAGGCCTGCGCCTACGTCGTGGACGCCGGCACCGGTGGGCTGCTCGCCTTCGGCGGCGCGCCGCAGGTCCCCGACGCGATGCCGGCCAGCGACGCGCGGAGGGTGTCGGACCTCTTCAAGTACCTGGCCAAGGTCATGTCGGACAGGCGCACCGCGCTCGCCCGGGGCTACGCGGGGCTGGCCGACTACAACGCGCGCCACGACGGCGCGGGGCGGATGTGCCCCGTCGTGGTCGTGCTCAACGGGGTCGCGGAGCTCCTCGAGCTCGTACCGGCGATAGAGGAGCGGCTCGTCTCGCTCCTGCGTGAGGGGCCGCGCTACGGGATGCACTTCGCGCTCTTCGCCGACACCCTGCGCGACGTGCGCTTCCGCATGCGCGCGAGCGTCGGGCTCTCCCTCGTGATGGCGCTCGCCGACGAGGCGGACTACCCCGCGGTGCTCGGCAGCGTGCGCGGGGCGGCGCTTCCCGGGGGGCGCGGGCGCGGCCTCGTGAGGCAGGGCGACGACCTCTACATGTTCCAGTGCTGTTACGTGGCCGACGAGGGGGTTCCCGCCCAGGCGGCGATCGCCGCGCGCGTCGCGGAGGAGGTCGGCAGGTGGGGCGCCCCCACGAGGTGCGTGCCCTCCCTGCCCGAGGTCCTCACCCCGGGCCTCCTGCCCGGGGGCGAGGGTGGTGGCGGGCTGCCCGTCGGCATCGCGGGCGACGACTTCACGCCGGTCTCCCTGGGCGGGGCGGGGGACCGCGCCCACCTCGTGTGCGCCACCCAGGCGTTCCAGTGCGTCCCGTTCATGCTGGCGTGTGCGACGGCCGCCCACGAGCGGGGGTGGGACGTCATCGTCCTCGACCCGGCCGGGGTCCTGGGCGCCGTGCCGTGGTGGGCGGTCTCGGGCCCTGCGGGCGTGGTGCTCGGCTCGTGCGAGGGGGACGGCGGGAGGCGCCTCGTGCTCGCGCCGGGCGCGCGGGACGCGTTCGAGGGCCCGGATGGGGCGCAGCTGGCCGCCATCGTGTGCGACGGCGGGCACGACGGCACGCTGCTGCTCGCGTCGGCGTCCGCCTCCGACCTCACCGCCCTGCAGTCGAGCCAGTGGGGCCAGAGGCTGATGTTCCGCAGCGGCGTCGTCTGGGTCGGCCCGGGGCTGGCGAACGCCTACGCGCTCCAGGTGGCCACGCCCGCCTCCCAGCTGAGGAACGGCCTGGGCGAGGGCGGGGGCTTCTACGTGCGCGACGCCCAGGCGAGGCCGACAAAGTTCGCGGTGGCCCCCGACGGCGAGTGGGGCCCCTAGCGGGGATGCGCGCGGGGGGGTGGCGCCTCGGGAAGGCGGGGCAGCAAGGTGCCAGTAGGCGGCACAACAAGGGAAGGACGGACGACATGGCATGCAGATGCGCTGACATCGGGAACGTCAATGTGGACCTCAACACACTCGCGCAGGCCGAGGGGAGGCTTGCCGCCCTCGACACCGCCGCCTCGGGCGTAGAGGAGGCGACGAGGAGCCTTGCGAGCGCGGTCGGCACGGCCGTGGAGGTCTCCATGGCGGGCGTCTCGAGCGACATCTACTCGAAGGGCGTGCGCGACGCACGGGGCAAGATCGCGTCCGACGTCCGCGCCAAGCGGGCGGACCTGCAGGCCACGCTCAAGGCGTACCAGGAGGAGGACAGGGCCTACCACGCCGAACAGGACAGGAAGGCAGCGGAGGAGAGGCAGAGGAAGCAGGAAGGGAACGGCGGTTAGCCGGTCGCCCTGCGTTCCAACAGCCGAGAAAGCGGAGGATTTGATATGGCGGGGCCCTGAGCGCGGCCTCGCACAAGTTGGGCACGCTGGCGGATGGCATGGACGGCCAGGCCGGGTCCCTGAGCGACGCCTCGAGCGCGCTGCTCGGCGCCTGGGAGGGGGACGGCCGGGGTTCCTTCTCGACCGCCTCGGACACGCTCGTGCGGTTCACACGGGCGGCCGCGCGGATTCTCCGGGCGGAGTCGGGGTCGATCGCAAAGTCGAACGAGACGTACAGGGAGGCGGACGACAAGGCGGCGAGCTCCATGAAGTCCGAGTAGCCGCTCGGCTCGGACGGAGGCGGGCGGCTCATACCGGTGGGGTAGGGGCTAGCCCAGGAGACGGTCACCACGAAGTGCGAGGAGGCGTGCATGGGCATCAGGTTGACCATAGGCGAGTGCGAGAGCGCCGCGAGCAGGTACCACAGCGTCGCCCGGGGGGTCGCCAGCCAGAAGGACAGGCTGACCAGCGCGAGCGGAGAGCTCAAGGGTGCCTGGGAGGGCACCGCTGCCGATGAGTGGACACACCGCATCGACATCGTCGCCAACCAAGTCGAGCAGGGCGTGGCCGACGACATCTCCTCGGTGGGGGACCTGCTCGACGACGTCGCGCAGGGCGCCAGGGCGCTGCGCGGCAAGGCCGAGGCGCTCCCCGCCTCCCTGGGTGGCTCGGGGGACTCCGGCGGCGCCAGGCTCGTGCTTGACGACGGTGCCGCCGGCGGCGTGAGGGGCGACGTGACGACCCTTGGGGAGGCGCTGGGCAGGGTGGAGCCAGCGATCGCGGACATACGCGGCATCCTCTCTCAGCTCAGGACCTGCTCCCTCAGCGTGGACGACGCCGCGGAGGCCGCGGTCAAGGACGCCAAGGGAAAGCTCGAGACGTTCTCGGGGGACTGGGACGTCTACCTCAGCGGCGTGTCCTCCCTCGTGGACAAGATCACCGCAGGCATGTCCAAGCTCGACCCGAACGAGCCGGCGATGAGGGAGAACGCCATGGCCAAGGCCGTCGCGAACTATGCCAGAGCCACGGGGGCGGCAGCAGCCATGCGCGGCCTCGCCACCAGCAGCTGCGCCTACGGCGGCGACCCCGTCAACATGGTTACGGGCAACTTCATCTACCCGGAGCTCGACCTCAGGTTGGGTGGGGCGCCGGGCGCCTCGGTGGAAAGGATGTACAACTCGGACTCCCCCGAGGTCGGCCTCTTCGGCCTCGGCTGGTCGAGCACGCTCGACGAGTGCCTGACGTTCGATGGTGCCCTCGTCACCCACCTGCGTCCGGACGGTAGGCGGCGCGCCTTCGCGCCCGCCGGTGACGGCGACGTGTGGAAGACGGTCGACGAGGTGGAGGAGACCATCACGAGGGAGGAGGACTCCTACGTCCTCGAGCGTCCGGACGGCACGAGCCGGGTCTTCGACGGGACCGGCAGACTCGCCGAGGTGCGCGACCTTTTGGGCGTCACCGCCATCGTGCGGCGCGACGGGGCCGGGCGTCCCGTCCGCCTCGAGACCGGCGGTGGTAGCAGACATGCTGACATTACCTGCGCCGGTACGCACGTCGTGCTCGTCCGCGACCATATCGGCCGCGAGGTGAGCTATGCCTACGAGGGCGACCTCCTGGCGTCCGTCACCAGACCGGATGGCGCTACTTGGGGTTACGCCTACGACGGGAAGGGCCGCCTGTGCGGCGTCGTTGACCCGGCGGGCAGGTGGAGGCTCAAGCAGTCCTACGACGCCCACGGCCGCGTCGTGCGCCAGCAGATGGCGGGGGAGGGCGAGGACGTCTTCTCGTACGCCACCGGCAGCACGACGCACGAGTCGGCACGCTCCGGGCGCGAGGCGTTCGTTCAGGACGAGCAGGGCAGGACCACGGAGGTCAGGAGGGGTGCCGTCTCCGAGCGCTACGCCTACACGGAGCGGAACCTCTGGGAGGGGCGCCTGGACGGCGCGGGTGCCCGCACGCGCTGGGGCTACGACGCCGCGGGCGACGTGAGCAGGATGGAGCTCCCGAGCGGAGCCGGCGTGGACATCGAGAGGGACGGCCGCAGGGTCAGCGGGGTGACGGTCGCCGGCAGGCGCCTCCTCTCGGTCGCGTATGAGGACGGGCTCCCCACCTCCGTGACGGATGGCGAGGGCAACGCGTTCGCGGTCACCTGGGAGAAGGACGGGAGCGGCCTCTCCGTGGCCAACCCGGACGGCACCCGGACGTCCATCGCTCTCAACGCCTCGCGCGAGCCCATATCGCTCCAGACGCCCGGCGAGGGGGAGACGAGGGTCGAGCGCGACCCCCTCGGGAGGCCCACCCGCGTCGTCACGCCATCCGGGACGGTTCGCTATGGCTGGGACGCGGAGGGCAGGCTCACGTCCGAGCAGGCCGAGGGCGAAGCTCCGCGGACCTATGCCTATGACGCCCGTGGCGACCTCGCTCGTGTGACCGAGGGGGAGCATCGGCTGAGCGTCGAGCGGGACGAGGCCGGGCGCGTCGTCAGGGCGGAGCTCGACGACGGGCAGTGGATGAGCGCCGCCTACGACGAGGCGGGGCGCATGACGTTCTCCGAGGACTCCCACGGCCGCACGCTGGCGTGCGAGTACGACGAGGAGGGGCGCCTGCGCCGCGCCACCGACGCGAAGGGCGGGTGGGTCGCGTGGGACTACGACGGGGCGGGCAGGGTCGTCGGGGTCTCGGACTGCCTGGGGGCGTCCCAGTCGATCAAGTATGGCTTCGACGGGAGGGTGAGGTCCGTCTCCGACAACCGCGCGGGCGACGTCAGCGTGGCGCGCGATGCGCTCGGGAGGGTCACCGCCTCCTTCGACGGGGAGGGGCTCCTGCTCGAGGCCAGGCGGAACGCCAGCGGCAACGTCGTCTCCACCACCAACGCCGTGGGCGAGAGGGCATCCTTCGAGTGCGACTGGGCGGGCAGGATCGTGCGCGTGGCGGCCGACGGCGTGAGCGCCTCCGTCTCGCGTGACGCCGCGGGGCGCGCGAGCGCCGTCTCCGTCTCGGAGGGAGAGGGAAGGCCCACCCTCCTCGAGGAGCGTTACACGTACACCAAGGGCGGCCGGTTGAGCCGCATCGAGGGGCCCCTCGGGACGGAGTCCTTCAGGTGGGCTCGGGACGGGAGCCTGCGCTCGCACGAGGACGCCCTGGGCACCACCACGTCGCAGGTGGGCGCGGACGGCCGGAGCGTGCGCGTCGCCAGGCCGGACGGGACCGTCTGGGAGGGCTCGCTCTCCCGCGACTTGCGGCACGTCACGGTGCGTGACGGCGGCGCGTCGGTGGCGGTTAGCTTCGACGGGCTGGGGCGCCCCGTCCGCGCCGACATGGGCGACGGTATGACCGTCGACTACGAGTACGACGGGGCGGGGAGGCTGCTCTCGGTGGCCCACTCCGAGGCTCCCAAGGTCACCTATGCCTACGACGGGGCCGACAGGGTCTCGGCCATCACGCAGGGCGACATGGGCGTCCGCTACGCCTACGATGACGCCGGGAGGGTCGCGCGCAGGGAGTTCTCGGACGGCACGAGCGTCTCCTACGCCTACGACGGGCGGGGCAGGCTGGCCTCGCTCGTGGCGAGGGATGCCGACGGGCACGACGCCCTGTCCGAGGGCTACGCCTACGACCGCCTCGGCAGGAGGGTGGCGCGCACGGTCACCCGCGACGGAGCGACGAGCGAGTTCGCCTACTCGTACGACGGGGCTGGCAGGCTCCTCTCCGTGTCGGAGGACGGCAGGGAGCGGGACGCCTGGGAATACGACGCCCTGGGCAACGTGCTCCGCGCGAGCACGCCGCGCGGCACCACCGCCTACACCTACGACGCGGCCGGCAGGATGGCGGGCTCCGAGGGCCCGGAGGGCTCCAGGCGCTACGAGTGGGACGCGCGCTCGCGCCTCTCGCGCGTGACCGACGGCGAGGGCGCGCCCGTCCTCGAGCTCTCCTGGGACGCGGCCGACAGGCTCGTCTCGTCCACGGGCGAGCGCGGCGCCACCACCTACGGCTACGACGCGCTCGGCAACCGCGTCTCCCAGGAGGGGCCCGACGGCAGCCTCCGCTGGGCGGTAGACCCGCTCCGCGAGACGCGCAACACCCTGGCCTGGGGGCGCGGGGGCGACCTGCGGCCCGCCCTCGCGGACGGGGCGATGCCCCTGTGGTCGAGCGGCACCTGCCTCGTGAGCGACGCCAACGGCACGCCGCTGGCGACCACGTCGGACCTCGCCAGGACGCTCCTGGAGGACCCCTTCGGGCGGGGAAGCTGGGACGGCCTCGCGTTCGGCTACGCGGGCTACGCGCCCGACCCCGCGACGGGCCTGCTCCACGCGCGGCTGCGCGACTACGACCCCTCCACGCGGAGGTTCTGCTCGCCCGACCCGAGGCGGGGCCACGCGACCTCGCCCCGCACCCTCAACCGCTGGGCGTGCTGCTTCGGCGACCCCGTGAACCTCGTGGACGTCGACGGCGGCTGGCCTGACGTGGGCAAGTGGATCGGCGACCGGGCAAACGACGTGGGCAAGTGGTGGAATGACCACGCGGCGACTTCGGTCACCACGACCACCATACCTGGGAGCTGCATGGGTAGCTGGTGGGGCATCACGCCATCGCAGACGAAGACCGTCTCCACCGGGGGCGACAGGTGGCTCTACACGAACATCACCGACGGTAAGGTCACTGGAGGCGGCATAAGGATACCGGGGGTCGTCAGCATAGGCTGGAACAACGGCTTGACGGTGTCTCTGGGGGGAGGAAACTACGGCGGGTATACGGTTGGCATAAGTGCCAAGCTCGGGATGGGTCAGTATGGTCTGTCTCTCGACCTCGACGCTCAAGGCGGGAAGTCTGATAACAACTGGGGACTTGGTGTCTCGGCGGGTATCCCCCAAAGCGGCGTTCGATTGTCTCACAACACGACTGATGACAATGGCGTTGTAACGCATGATCAAACAGACGCACACGTCAACACGGCACTTGCGGCTGCCATAGTCGTGATCTCGGTTTTTGGTGGAGAAATAGTAGAGGCATTAATCGCTGCTGGTGCTGGTGGGCTCGCTGGTGCTGGTGCTGGTGGTCTCATCTTCGCCATGATTCCGTCCTTTTCCAGTAAATGCGGCTGACCAGGGGCGACAGGCTCCTTCTGGAGGTGTTCTGAGTGACGAAGGTAAGCGTGCTTGTGTCATGCCGTCGGTGGGGTCGGGTGCCTGGGGCGCTCTTCCTCGCCTACGTGGTCACCCTCATTGCCGTCAGCGCCGTCTGCCCTGGGCTGGATGCGGCCGTCAACCACTCGCCGCTCGGCTACGTGCTGATATGGGTTCCCTTTGCGATCTGCGTGGCCGCACTCCTGGTCATGGCGTTCCGCTATGTCTCCCTCGTCGGTTCCGCCGAGAGGCTGCTCGATGTCTCCTGCGACCCGGCGGCGCTGGCGGCGAGGGGCGACGAGCTCGGCCTGGCCGATCCGGTGCCGAAACGGGGCTACACCCGGATAGAGGCGGTCCTCGTGCAGAGGTGGGCCGTGGCCCTGGTGGAGGTCGGCAGGGCCGCCGACGCTGCGGCCGCCCGCAGGAGGCTGGAGGAGTCGCTCGCGAGGAGACGCCGCACGGGCAGGTCCCCCTATGGCGCCTCGCTGTGCATGCTTCTCGCCGACGTCTCCGCCAGGCTCGGTGACGGGGAGGCCGCCGCGGCGTACGCGGAACTGTTCCGCGACGCGCTCGCCCACTCCGAACCGGGTCGCGCCTGGCGCGCTCTCGAGACGGTGGGAACCGTGTCCATCGACACGGCCCTCGCGCTCTTCGCGCCGGGGCGCGCCTCCGGAGGGCCGGGCTTCTCCGAGAGGGAAGTCAGGGACCTCGAGGCCCGTGGCACCATGGGACGCAGGCTCGCCTCCGAGGCGAGGCTCGCCCTCGCCCGGGAGGCCTCCCTCGCGGGCGACCGGGAGGCAGAGCTGCTCCTGCTCGCCGGTGCGTCGATGGCTGCGCCGTCCGTCCGCGCCGGCGCGCTGGCTGCCGAGGCTCTCCGGCGGCTCTCCTCGGGGGAGGCCCCGTCCGGCACTGGACTATATGCCTCGCTCGTGCAGGACCCTGCGGTCGATCCGCATCCCGCCGCCCTCGACGCCGATGCCGCCGAGGCGCTCGCGGGCCACCCCCGTGGCCTGCGGCACGTGCTCGCGACGTTCGGTAAGGTGTTTCTCGTCGTCATCCTGGCGCTGGTGGCCGCCACGATCGTCCTCAACGTCCTCGTGGCCCTCGGGGTCGTGAGATGGTAGCGCCCCCTCCGTCAGGCGCCTCCCCCCGGGCGGCCAGGCCCCCTCGGAAGGGCCGGCTGCGCGCCGCCCTCGCCATCGCGGCCATCGTCGCCGTCACCATCCCCGCCCTGGTAGTGGGCGGATGCGTGTACTCCTGCGCCTTCGTCCCGTCCTCCCCGGCCGACCTGCCCCAGTCCGTGGGGGAGAGGTCCGATGCGGCGCTCGGGGACGCCACGGTCGTGCCGGACGACGCGGGGTGGCGCGACACGATAGGCGAGGCGGCCTCCGCCTACGCGGAGGGCGACCCGGACGTCGAGGTGGTCGAGGACTTCCCCGACGCGGGCGAGGCGCTCGTGGTCCAGCCCTCGGGGTCGCCCAAGTGCCCGGCGGTCCGCATGGTCACGTACGCCCGCGTGGGCGGGCGCTACGCCGCCACTGGCCTCTGGGGCGCGAGCATGGCGAGGCCCGGCGAGAGGTCGGGCCCGCTCGAGCCCCTGTACGACTACACCACGGCCGAGGTCGTCGCCGACGCCCTCGCGGCCTGCCTCACGTCGGGCCGCCCCGTCGCGTTCGGCGCGTCCGTCGACCCGGCCGTGCGCGACCTGACCGTCGGGGGCGCCTCCCCCACGTGGGTGCGGGAGGTGCCCTGCGAAGGGGGGACCTGCTACGTCTGGTGCTACGAGGGCATGGACGTGCGGGCCCTGTTCTCCGCCGCCGGCGTGGACCCCTCGGACTTCACCCTCCGGCAGGTCATAGACGGCCTGGGCGTGCGCGTGGGCGGCGAGGGGTGACGAGCTCGGCCTGGGCATCCGGATGCCGCGGTGCGGCTACACCCGGGTCGAGGCGGTCCTCATGCAGAGGTGGGCCGTGGCCCTCGTGGAGGTCGGCAGGCTGGCTGACGCTGCAGTCGCGCGAAGGAGGCTGGGGGAGTCCCTTGCGGGGAGGCGCCGCCCGGGCAGGTCCCCCTACGGCGCATCGCTGTGCATGCTCCTGGCCGACGTCTCTGCCAGGCTCGGCGACGGGGAGGCCGCGGTGGCGTACGCGGCGCTGTTCAGCGACGCGCTCGCCCGCTTCGTGCCGGGTCGCGCCCGGCGCACGCTCGAGGGCGATCGTGAGGAGGGGCTGCTCCTGCTCGCCGGTACGTCGATGGCCGCGCCGTCCGTCCGAGCCGGGGCGATTGCCGCCGAGGGCCTCCCGCTGCTTTCCTCGGGGGCGGAGGCACCTACGGTCGAGCTCTGCGCCTCTCTCGCGAAGACCCCTGCGGTCGACCCGCACCCCGCCGTCCTCGGCGCCGGCGCGCTCACGGGCAGGCCCTGGGGCCTGCGTCGCGCCCTAGCGGCGTTCGGGAAGGCGTTTCTCGTCGTCATCCTGGCACTGGCGGCAGCCACGATCGCCCTCAACGTCCTCGTGGCCCTCGGGGTCGTGAGATGGTAGTGCCCCCGTTGGGCCCCACCCACTGGACGGTCGGGGCCGCCGCGGCTGCGCCCGACGGCGCTGAGTGGTGCGCCATGATCGGCGAGGTGCCATACTAGCGGTGCCCCCGACGGGTTCATGAAGTGGCTCGACGACGAGCTGCCCGGGGACGTGGAGGTCTACGACCGGCACGGAAACCAAGTCTTGCTGGGCGGATCGAGATACGAGGCATACAGCTCCGGCTGCACGATCACGGAGCGCAAGGAGTAGGGAGGCAGGCATGCGCGCACTGACGAGGAGGCAGCTCCTGGGGGCGGCGGCCCTGGCCGTCGCGGCGGTCCTCTCCGGCTGCGGGCCGCAGGGGGGCCGGGGGCGCCCCTGGGAGGGGGAGCCGGAATCCACCGAGGGGCTCTGGGGCTTCGCGGACATGTCCGGCGCGTGGGCCCGGCCCCCGCGCTGGCACAAGGCGAGGGGGTCCGTGGGCGGCCTCTCGCTGGTCCAGCACGGCGACCCGGCCGGCGCCACCGAGGCCGACCCGCCCCTCGTGGGGCTGCTCGGGCGAGACGGCGAGATGGCGTTCGACCCTATCGCCGGCGACTACGGCTGCGCCCTCTCCCAGGGCGCCTTCGCGGTCGACGCGGACTGGGAGGGCCACTCGAAGGCCCTCGCCTACTACGGTACGGACGGACGCAGGCTCGCCCCCGCGGGGGAGGAGACGTTCGAGGACGCGTGCCCCTTCCGCCCGGCCGACGCCCTGTTCGGCGAGCCCTACGCCTTCGCCCGCGCGTCGGAGGGCGGCTGGGGCGCGCTCTCCCTGGACGGCTCGTGGCTCATGGCCCCGAGCTTCAGGGGCGAGGTCATGGACCGCCTCTACGACGAGCCGAACGAGGCGGGCCTCCTGGTGGCCTCCGCATCCTCCGGCCACTTCAAGGGGAGCTGGGGCGTCGCCGACGCCTCGGGCTCCTGGGTCGTGGGGCCCCGCTACGACGGCATGGAGCGCTTCGTCGCGGGCCACGGCGGCCTCTTCGCGGGCTTCGAGGAGGGCGGGCTCTGGGGCGCGCTCGCGCAGGACGGCTCGGTGGCGGTCCCGGCGGCCTACGGCGGCGTGGACCGCCTCGCCGACGCCGACCTCTGGCTCGCCGAGGACCCCGAGAGCGGCCTGTGGGGCACCCTCTCCGGCGACCTCTCCGGCTGGGAGGTCTCCCCGCGGTGGTCGGCCCGCGTGTCCTTCCCCGCCCCCCCTCCGCAGGCCCGATGCTCGCCCGTGACCCCGAGAGCGGCCTGTGGGGGACCGCCTCGCCGGGGGACGGCTCGTGGGTGGTGGAGCCCCGGTGGGACGTCGGCGGCGACGACCGCTACCCCATTCCCCTGGGCGGCCTCGGCCCCGGCCTGGTCTCCGTCGCCGACCCCGAGGGCGGCCTCTGGGGCGCGGCCGACGCCTCGACGGGGGAGTGGGCGGTGGCCCCCTCCTACTCCTGGCTGGCCGACCTCGCGCCCGGCCTCGCGCTCGCCCGCGACCCGGAGGGCGGCCTCCGGGGCCTCGTGGACGCCTCCGGCTCCTGGGCCCTGGCGCCCGCGTTCAAGGACCTCGGGCGCCCGGGCGACGACGGGCTCGTGCCCGCGCGCAGCGCCGAGTGAGCGCGCCGTCGACCGGCCCGCCAGGGGAAGCGCCCGCTGACGCTTCCGCTCTCGAGGGAGGGCAACGCCGTGGTCTACGGGGCCGTGGGGTCGGGGGCGGAGGGGCTCCTCGGCACCGTCGTCTACTCCCTCGCGTGCGACCACGGCGCCGACGAGCTCGGCATCTACGTGATCGATCTGGGCTCCGAGCTGCTCGGCCTGCTCTCGCCCCTGCCCCAGGTGGGCGACGTGGCCCTATCGGGCGAGGACGAGAAGGTCGTGCGCCTCCTTGACATGCTGGAGGGCGAGGTCGAGCGCCGCAGGAGGGCTCTCTCGTCGATGGGCGTGGGGTACGCCGCGCTCCGTCGGCGGGGGCGGGGAGGGGATGCCGGCGGTGCTGCTCGTCTTGAACGGTGTGGCCGCCTTCTCCGAGCTCTACGAGAGGCTGGAGCCGCGCCTCGTCCGCCTCGTGCGCGAGGGCCCGCGCGTGGGCATCTCGACGCTGCTGTGCGCAACAGCACCCAACGAGGCGCGCCTGCGCCTCCGGCAGGGCCTCAAGCAGCAACTGGTGTGCTCGCTCGCCAACCAGGCCGACTACCTCTCGGTCTTCTCTTCCATGCGCGGTGTGGCCGTACCCCACGGGCTCTGCCGCGGACTCGTTGAGCTGGGCAAGGAACGCCTCACCTTCCAGGGCGCGTTCATCGCCGAAAAGGACGGTGACGAGCGGGGGGTTGTCGAGGCCCTCGCCAGGCGCTCCGCAGCGGGTGGTCGTACGCGCGGGGTCAGGCTCATGCCGGAGCATGTAAGGGTGGGTGAAGCGGGCAGTCTCGTGGTTGGCGGCGCGCTCATAGTTGGCCTCTACTCAGATAATCTAGATCCCGTGGTGCTGGACACCTTGGAGACTCCGTTGCGTCGTGCAGTGTACACGTTACCACGCGCCGGTCGCATCTTCGTGAGCGGCATGGTGGCAGCAGCCGTGACCGCTGGCATTGACGTACGCCTTGCCGATTGTGGTCATTTGCTCGACGAGCTGCCCGCCGTGTGTGTGGACGCGACCAGCGACTGTGACCAAATGGCCCGGTGGCTGTGGGAGCTCTCTAATGGTGGCGGGGCAGGTAGCCTGCACCTGGTAATCGTCACAGATATCTTGACTGCGCTCGCGGGCATGGCGGATCGTGCGCGGGCATCTGAGGCGGGATGGGCCATCGGGGGCCTTAAACGTGGCGGCAATACGCTGCTTGTGCTGGTGGATAGCATCAACAATGCGGGTTACGTGCGCGAGGGATGGTACATGGCCCACCAGAGCGCTAGCGACGGCATCTGGCTTGGCAGCGGCGCCGACTCCCAGACTATGGTTCGAATCGCTTACGGTACGGGTGACAAGCTGGTGGGAGGCCTGGGTGATGAAGATGGTTATGTGGTTGTGGCCGGGCGGCCGCGCCGTGCGCGCTTCATCTCGTTGGAGGGCCATGACGAGGACGAATAGGGGGCAGACATGGCAGGACAGGATAGTCGAGGCAAGGGGATCACATCGAACAAGCTTGACATAGCTTGGCGTTCAGTCCACCCTCGCAGAGCAGCAGGTCTTGGCCATGGAGTCGACGGACTTATCGTCCTACGGACTTACCGGTACAGCATACGATACGCTTAGCACCCTCATCAATGCTCGATCGTCAATTGTGAAGGCGCACTACATTATATATCAGCGGCTCTCTGCGGCTGACGAGAGCAACAAGGGGGCTCTCTCGCAGGTTGAGGAATTCGAGGATGACGACTCCGTAGATACGGACAAATGTGACAAGAGGATTGAGACTGCAAATCAGGAGAAGGAGAGCATCAGTCAGCAGTGGCAAGACGCGTTGAAATATTGTTGGGATGCGGGATCGGTGCAGGGTACCAATACCTACTATCTCGGTCTTATGGATGCTCAAAACAAGATCGTCGAAGCAAACCAAAGGGTTAAAGATAAGGCCTTGAAATATGAACTATCAGTTGAGACCATCTATGCTGAGGTGCTTGGCCTTTCTGAGAACATGCTAGCGTCTGCTACGTCCGCCGTAAGGACATGGATTAGTGAGGGTAGCTATGGTGATATGAGTTGGGCAGTTGGCATCTCTACTGACTATGAGGTTGCTAAGCTGCGAAATGAACTCATTGTTGACGGCGAGGTTGACAAGGATAAGGTGCGCGAACTCTTCGACAAGGACTCCGTTACAGATGTCGAGCTCAAGGCGCTAGGTATGGCATATGCTGACCTTATGGCAAGGTCACAGGCGGGAGATGAGGGTCCGCTGAACACTTTTCTAAGCCTTGGCTATAGGGAGTCAGGTGAGTCTTGGAGTGGTCCTGGTTATGCGAATACGTATACGTATACAGTGACGTATGAATCTCGTCCGGGGTTTGCCCTCTCTACGGCCTCATGGGCAGATGATAGCGCATTACCAGAGTATATTTCCTCAAACATCAGGAATGCTTGTGATGCCGTAGGGGCGCAGTTTGCTATTACGTCGAGCTATACAAGATCGGCCGTTGTTGCAAATAGGGGCGCCAAGCCAACAATCCCCCTCGAATCGACGATAGGGGTGTCGTTTGCGACCCATGTTCACGTGGGTACGCATGGGGAGACGGATGCCTTCGGCGTTGAGACCATCTCTTTCGGAGACCGACTGAACGGTATAACGGCGCATGCTACATATGATAGTGATGCTGCGGACAACGCTATAAACATGTCAACTTATGTTGCTGATGAGAACATCAAGGACCCTGCAGCAGAGGGCCTTGCAGCTGCAGGTAAGAGCCTTTTCTCAAGCTTGACAGGCGTTTCTCTAGATGCCAAGAGCCTTATCGATAGCGGCTTAGACAAGGTGGTCGGGGAGGGTCTCAAGGCAGCCGGTAAGAGCACCGTGCCCGTGCAGGTTGTGAAGGCTGGCGTGGACGGCGTCTTCAAGTACTATGAGATAACCGAGGACAACAGGGAGTTCATGACCATAGGTGACGTCAACTCGGTGGCCAAGGCCGACGAAAATAGCTTCCGCATCAGCGGCGGGGTCCTCCTCACGGATGACGACGTTGTCGTGCAGGCGGGTGCCCCCTCCTCGAAGGAGGCGCAGATGCAGGACGCGGCGAAGGAGGGTTACGAGAAGTACCGAGATGACGGGGGTGCCAAGGGGTACTCGGACTGGCTGGACGAGAGGGTGCCGGGCTCTCCTGGCAACGAGACGAACCGCGACGTCGTCGACGACGTCGCGGAGGGAAGGAGGGAATGGTGAGGCCCCTGCGCGGAAGGTGCGCCCTCATCGGGCCCCGCGTGCCGGTCGCTGCGCTGACGCGGCGCGGCCTCCTTCTCGGCTCCGCCGCTGCGGCCTCCTCACTCGCCCTGGCGGGCTGCGCCGGGCGGGGATCACGGCGCCCCTGGGAGGGGGAGCCGGCAGACGTTGCGGGGCTCTGGGGCTACGTGGACGCCTCGGGGGAGTGGGCGCTCGGCCCAAGGTGGGCGCGGGCCGGGGACTTCCAAGACGGCGGCGCCCTCGTCGCCTGGGGCGAGGTGGGCGACGACGGTCGACAGACCCTGTGGGCCACCGTCGTGGACGCCTCGGGGTCCGTGGGCTTCGAGCCCGTGCGTCTCAGCGACATCGGCTCCCGCGCGCGTCCGGCGCCGCCGCCTTCAGCTGTGGGCTGGCCCCCGTCGTGGACGCCGTCGGCGACCGCACGTACATGGACCGCTCGGGCGGCTTCCCCGTGACCCTACCCGACGGCTACGCGAGGGGGCTCTGGGACGCCCGCGCGTTCAACGAGCCCGACTGCTTCAGCGCCTCGCCCTACGCGCTCGCCTGGTACGGCGGCGACTCCTGGGGCGCCCTTTCCCCGGACGGGTCGTGGGTCGTCGAGCCGAGCGCGGCATTCACGGATGCGCCTCCCGCCGGCGTGGGGCCCGGCACGGACGTTGCGCTGCTGCCCATGGGATCTACCGGCAGGTGGGGCTACATCGCCCCCGACGGGTCGTGGGCGGTGCGCCCCGGCCTCGTCCACGCCCAGGGGTTCTATGGTCCGATCGCCCCCGCCTGCGACGGCTCCGGTCTCTGGGGCGCCATCTCCGCGGACGGCTCATGGGCCGTCTCGGCCGAGCATTCGGCCCTGGTGGCCTTCGACCCCTCTGGCTCCCGCGCACTCGCGCGCGACCCCTCCTCGGGCCTCTGGGGTCTGGCAGACGCCTCCGTGGGGGAGTGGGCGTGCCCGCCGTCGTGGTCCGGTGTGAGGGACCTTGGCGACGCCCTGCTTGCGGCCGAGGACCCCTCCTCGGGCCTGTGGGGCCTGCCCTCGCCTGGTGACGGATCCTGGCTGGTGTCCCCGTCGTGGTCCGACGTGGCCGGCGTCGCGGGCGGCGCCCTCTCGGGTTGCGTCCTCGCGCGCGACCCCTCCTCGGGCCTCTGGGGGGCCGCGGACGCCTCCGTGGGGGAGTGGGCGCTGCCCCCCGTGCTCGAGGCGCGGCCGACCTACGTCGGCGCGGACCGCCTTGCCGTCGCCGCCGGGGACGGGCCGGACGAGCCGCTGGGGCTCGCCGACGCCTCCACGGGGGAGTGGGTCGTCGAGCCGCGCTTCAGGGGCGTCTCGTCCTTCGCGAGCAACGGCCTCGCCTGCGCACGGAGCGAGTGATGGGGACGGACAGGGGCGGCGGAGACGGCCTGCGGGGCTCGCCGACCGCCTCCGACCTCGAGAAGGCGTACCGGGCGCAACGAGAGCTCCTGCGCGATGGGGCGCGTGAGAGGCGCGAGCGCAGGGAGGGGCTCTCGGAGCTGGTTCGGCGCATGGAGATGATGGGTCGGCGAACCGAGGACGACCTGCTCTACACCATGCGCAACCTCGGCGGTGACGCCGCGGTCGACTTGGGCCGGGCGCTGCTGGGGGTGCAGTCCGATGGGGAAGAGGCTAGGCGGATCATGCGGCGCGAGATGTCCACGCTCGAGGAGGAAGAGGAAGCGGACAGGAGGAGAATCGAACGCTTGGACGACGAGTATGCCATCAGGAGGAAGGCTCTGCTCGATGCCGAGGACGACAGGGGCTGAGGCTTTAGCCCTCTGATCTGAGCCTGGTGGCAGACCCTATGGTCAGTCTGTCCAACCATGGGTCATGGAGGTCTTCCGCGTAGCGTCGGGGTGCAGATGAGTGGGGTTGGCCACATGAATGAGCTGGATGTCTTCACATGGCGCGCCTCGCCGACGCCTTCTCCCGCGAGGGCCTGCGCCT
>ERZ773006.554-NODE-554-length-16755-cov-16.5798_pt1 | contig 16755 bp, 7 predicted proteins | sample MGYA00580843_ERZ773006 | MGnify/ENA primary metagenome ERZ773006 (study PRJEB29015, sample SAMEA2738011) | human oral metagenome | biome: human oral; feature: human-associated habitat; material: dental | place: China | collected 2052 ... | reverse complement strand
CTGTGGTAATGGCTGTACTCTTTCCGTCTATGGTGATACGGCAGAGAATGGCGGTCTTGCCGTCTGCCTTTATTTTCTGTCTGTTGATGTAAAACAATATCTTGAATGTACTTCTCATAAAAAATCTTGGTTAAATGGTTAAACGTAAATCTTCTGTGAAAGAAAGGAAACGGTTAAACTCCTCAAAGAGTTTCTGCGGTGTTACCTTTGCATAACGTTCGGTCATACTTACGTTCGTATGTCCGAGCATCTTACTCACCGTTTCGATTGGAACGCCCTGCTCTAAGGTGATAAGTGTAGCAAAGGTATGCCTTGCAGTATGCGAAGTAAAGGGAAAAGATATACCTGCCCGTAATCGCAAGGCTTTAAGACAGGACTGATAAGTGGGATATTTGATATGGGGGAGCAGTGTTTCCCTTTCATCGCTGTGCATTTTCTCAATTAATCGAACTGCTCCCGGCAACAGTTTGATACGACAAAGCACACCCGTCTTTTGTCTGTTGAACTTCAACCACAAACTACCTGCATCATCACGGACAAGGTGCTTCTTGCTTAGTTCCATCAAATCACAATAGGCTGCACCGGTATAACAGGCGAAGAGAAACACATCACGAGCAGTTTCCATTTCTTTTTCCAATTCATCAAAGCGGAGTGCTTTGAGCTTTTCTAACGCCTCTTGGTCAAGAGCCTTCGGTGCTTTCTTGTCTCCCCGTTCTATATGAACTTTATCAAACAGAAGCGTATCAGCCAGTCCCTCACGATAAGCCAGCCTGCAGACGGTCTTCAAATCTGCCGCAACTCTGAAGAATGTGCTTTGCTGATGACCGAGTTCGCTAAGACAAAATGCTTGCAATTCGTAGATGAAGTTTTCTGTCAATTGCGAGAAAGCCAAATCCGAAACATGATACTTCCTCTGAATAAACTCCTGTAACCTTTTCCGAGTGGAATGATAGGCGGACATAGACTCTTCCTTGATGTCTATACCGATATGGCTTTCTTTCTCCTTGATGAGCATATCCAACCTTTCGATTAGCATACATCGTGCCTGTACGCTGCCTTGAAACTGTTCTTTCACATCGGTTGCATCAAATAGCTGGCCTTTGGCAATCAACGATTGATGGGCAGATTGAATGGAAAGCAACAAATTCTCCAATCTCCCATTAATCTCCACCGCCTCACGGCTCTTGCCGTCCATCCTGCTCTCACGAGGATTCCACAAGTCGGGATTGCAGGAAAGTTTACAACTGAACTGCGCAATACTCCTTCCAAGTGTTATCCGCCCCATAATCGGGGCTTTACCTGATTTGTCTATACCGCTCTTTTTAAGGTAGAGCAACACCTTCATTTTCTCTGTTTTCATACGCTTTAATATTTGTGGGTAAAGTTACCCGAATTAAAGCGTTCCTCACTTACGCAGAAAACTGCCGACCAAAGCAACAGCCACACGAGCTAAAATAATTCAGTTACCGAATACTGCACCATTGTTACCTACATCAAAACAGGGTAACACTCTGGTAACTGAACTTCTGCCTAAATCTGCATGTTTCTACCCTTTACAAACAGAGCAGTATTATGCTGATTTATGTATTCCCTCCTCATTATCAGTTAGTTTACATCAATTTCGATATTTCTTCATTTTCATTGATTAGTTACACCTCAAAAGAGCACCTTTTACCCTGCAAAAGGGCATCTTTTACTTTATAAAAAACCACCTACTATTCTCAATGTATGAATCTTTATTACAACCCTTCTTATGCCCTTTTCCCTTTCATAACAAGCGAGTATCTCTCCCACTACATTATTATAACAACACCATAAAAACAAACCACCTTTCAATTTTCTGTCACTCCCGTCACTCCTCCCTATGTCACAACATATTGATAACAAGCTGCTTACACGAAATGTTAAAAGTGACAGCAACTAAAAACAAAACTATATTAGGGGTTTAGAGTAACTATAGAACATGTAATATCAAAGACTGTATCCGAAGAAATATGTATCTTTCCTCATGATTCTAGGCGTTCTTTACATTGAAACAAAGGAAACAAAAAGACTGAACCCCTGTTGAGGAGTTCAGCCTTAAATTATATCTAACAAATTTACCAAGCAGGAACTATAGATTTGATAAACGAAGTATCAAATTGTTCCAAGGTATCTTTTTTCCTTTTATATATAAGTTTCTCGTTACATTTTTTTAAGCTGCCTAGACAAAAGGTATTACTATCTAATGATAGTACTAAATCTCTAGTACAATTATTATTTAAATCTTTTAGATATAAAGAATCCTTGTGAACCCTATATCGTAAATAAATAACAGTATCTGTCAGGCAATCAAATATGGCTGTAGAATCTTTATAAAAAGACAAATTTATGTATGCAATCGGTTTAACATCTTTACTAACTAGTTCCCAGCATCCTGTTATTGCTTGAGGATCAATTTCTGTCTTCGATTTACAAGAAAAAAACAGGAACAAGGATAATGTTAAAGAAATTAAGATATAAAATTTAATCCGAAACATGCCCAAGATAAGCTTTTCCATCTTTGAAATTTAATTTATTAATATTCAATTGATCAATATCTTTTTGTGTTACCTTTCGTTTTGCAGGGTCTAATGTGCCCCCTTTTGAACCAGGCTTGGCTTGAGGATTATATTGGTAGCTCTTATCAACAAATGTCCCACGAGGAGCCATTATATTAGGTTGCCCCTTACCACGAAGGTCTCTTTCCGGATGTTTTAAGCCTAAACTATGTCCAAACTCATGAGCCTCTGTAAGTGTACCTGGCCCTTTTATATTATCAAGTTGAAATTCTCCAACATTCCCTCCTATATCCATATAAGAGACACCCTCTAAGGACCCTCCTGTAGCATATTTAACAACTTCTACGTAATTTATCTCTGGATTAGTATTGATAGCTTTCTCTATATCTAAAGCAACTCCTTTTAGGCCTAGCCAACCACCAGTGTCTCTATATTCTCCTTTTATTTGGAAAACGACATTATACGTAGTTTTTCCTATAGTAACTTTTCCTTGAGCTGCATTCCAACTATTTTGTATATCTGCTGCTGTTTGAGATGCAATAACAGTAGAAGCACATTCTCCGTAGAAAACAAGTGTTGCACTTATAACGATAGTCTTTGTTCGACTATTTATTGTAACCTTCGCGGATTTTCCATTTGGATCTTTGAAAAAAAGAGGATTATAAAATACATAATTATAAGATGTAATACCAGGATATTTCTCTTTCAATGGATCTACCCCATACCAAATACTTGCCATAGGATTCATGTACCTTGCACCATAATAATACAAGCCAGTTTCCTCATCGAACTGTTTGCCATTGAACTTATACGGCAGGTCTTCACTTGATGAGTGTTCGTCTACAAGGAGTTCCCCGTATGGCAAGTAGGCATCATACTGGGTGATGTTGGCTTTATCATCTGTGATGTAAGACGTTGAACCGAGGTGGTCACTGTGATAGAAGAAAGTTTCTTCTTTTGTGGTATCATTAGGGATGTATCCATATCCAGCCTGTGGGTCATCAGGGTTGCTCGGGTCATTCCAGTTTACAGGTGGACCGGGGGTGGTATTCGGTGTAGTGTTAGGGCGTGGAGTCTGAATCCAACCCTGTGGCACATCATGGTTGCCGAGTTCGGTGAGGACGGCATTATAACCAACACCTGTGTTCTCTGGATCACCATACGCACCCTTCTCTGTCGGTACACCAGGAGCTACACCCACCTTCTTATAGTATGCCTCCTTCTGTGTCTGAATCTGATTCATACGCTCAGCATAGTCCTGCTGACCAGCCGTTACGTATGAACCGTTACGTCCATAGACGTTGTTAAACAGACCCGTTCCTATCCTTGAAGCAACTCGTTTGTCACCGATGAAGTAATGCTTCGTAAAGCGGTTCTTATTGACAGAGAGGATACTTGCAGGGTAGAGCGTAAAGTTGTCCGTCTCGTGGAAGGTGATGCCCTGCGGTGCACCATTGATATACACACCCTCCATCGTACCGTAACTCTTCATGATACGCTCACCAGCAGCATTATAAGTATAACGACTCGTCTTGCCATTGTCAGAGAGTACCATGAGACGGTTATCCTCATCCCAGTACATCTCGCGGGTCATGTTGGTTGAATCATTCGTCACCAGCGTTGGGTTACCGTTGGCATCATACGTGTAATGGTCGTGACCAATCTGCGTTGGAGCCGTCGGATGACTGCTGTCCTCATACTTATAAGCAAAGTTATAAGACTTGGCAGTTGTCGTTGAGTCCACCTTCTGCACCTTTGTGAGCGGTTCACTCATCCGTCCGAACGACATCACCATATCGTAACTTGCACTTTTTGCCTTACCGTTTGCATGAATAAGGCGGTTCAGCTCGTCATATTCATACGTATGCGAACTCCTTCCTCCCAGCTTCGCCTTGTTGAGTTTCGTCAGCGACGTCGGGTTGGCAGCATTCGTAATACCGAGGATATTATCCACGGCATCATAGCGATACCTGTTCTCCATCACAGTCTGACCGTCCGCTGTAAGGTTCATCACCTGCAGACGCTCACGCTGCTTGTCATATGTATAGGTTGTCTCCGTTCCATTACCAAGCTTCGTATAGACCGTATGACCCTCCTTGTCGTAACCTATCCTGTCGACAATAACGCTCTGACGTCCCTGTTTATTGCATGTCAGAATATCCATTACAAATTAGGTTCTATTCTAATATGCGTAAATTTTCGAGAATACGAATTATACCTGCAAGAATAGCAAAAACAGCAGCTATCCAGCCTTTAAAATTCATTGATGACGAAACACCAGTATGATTAGAATGATCCTTTTTCATAATATAAAACATTGTAAGTCCAAACAATAATATATTTATACCATCAAGGTCTTTCTTATAGAACCCTGCACATCCTAATGCCACCATACATACTCCTAAGGGAATTGTGAAAAATATATACCATCTTTTTTTTTTATATAAGATTATTGATTGATAGAATATTATAATGCTTGCAATTAAATCTAAAAAACCTGATAGATAATTCTGAACCATACGATAGTGCTATTTTTATCTTTTTACATTTTTTTTATTATCATTTTTATCTATAGCAGTGTCTATCGTATGCTCAGCAACTTTAGCTTTTAACGAAGCACCTTGAATAACAATTGATTTACCTATGTCAAATTCTTTATTAAGAATTCTTTTTGTGTTTCCACTTCCAAAAGCTTTTCCTTTAAGATACTTAAAAACTTCTTTTGTTGTCGGTCCAGCATCTCCTGGTATTAACTTATTAATACCAACTTCTATAGCTTTCTCTGATAATCCATATGCAATTCCTTTGAATGAATCACCATAATCCCCATTTAGAAGATTCAGTGCGATTTCTGTTCCCGAACCCAAGGCAGAAATGGTATTTCCGATAGTAGCCAGTGGAGCACCAACCTCTGCTCCTATTCCTGTAAGGGTGGCAGCATACCCCACAATAGCCATACCATCACCAACATTTTGTGCATTTTTTGTCCACTTAGTATCAAATTTATAATTACTAGTAATAACAAATTCTTAACAGTTTGGTGAGCTAAACGTGTTATAAGTATAACGGAATTTGGGGTTCTGTGCTTCTTTATTTTCGTATATCTCACTCGCCTTTGTCTTGTGAAAGATATTATAAAACCATCTTGAAAGTTGTGCTTGCCATTTACGCGGGAATCTACCATCATTTTCAACAAGTTTTATGGGATTAGCGATGCAATAAGAATATACACTTGTTAATGGTAACTTCTCCGCCAACGGATCTACCCCATACCAAAGGCTTGTGATTGGGTTCATGTACCTTGCACCATAGTAGTACAAGCCAGTTTCCTCATCAAACTGTTTTCCGTTGAACTTATACGGTAGGTCCTCACTTGATGAGTGTTCGTCTACAAGGAGTTCGCCGTACGGAAGGTAGGCATCATATTGTGTGATGTTGGCGTGGTCATCTGTGATGTAAGACGTACTTCCTAAATGATCACTGTGATAGAAGAAGGTTTCCTCCTTTGTAGTGTCGTTTGGAATATAACCATAACCAGCCTGTGGGTCATTAGGGTTGCTCGGGTCATTCCATGAGACAGGGGCACCGGGGTTGGTGCCTGGTGTCGTGTTAGGATGTGGAGTCTGAATCCAACCCTGTGGCACATCGTGGTTGCCGAGTTCTGTGAGAACGGCATTATAACCAACACCAGTGTTCTCCGGGTCACCATACGCACCCTTCTCTGTCGGTACACCAGGTGCTACACCCACCTTCTTATAATATGCTTCCTTCTGGGTCTGAATCTGATTCATGCGTTCAGCATAGTCCTGCTGACCAGCTGTGATGTATGAGCCGTTTCGCCCGTAAACATTGTTGAACAAGCCTGTACCGATTCTTGACGCTATGCGCTTATCCCCAATAAAGTAATGCTTCGTAAAGCGATTCTTGTTGATGCTGATTATCGAAGCAGGATAAAGCGTGAAGTTGTCCGTCTCGTGGAAGGTAATACCTTGTGGTGCACCATTGATATACACACCCTCCATCGTACCGTAACTCTTCATAATGCGTTCGCCAGCAGCATTGTAAGTGTAACGACTCGTCTTGCCATTATCAGAGAGTACCATCAGACGGTTGTCCTCATCCCAGTACATCTCGCGAGTAGTGTTCGTAGAGTCGTTCGTTACCAGTGTAGGATTACCGTTGGCATCATACGTGTAATGGTCGTGACCAATCTGCGTCGGAGCCGTCGGGTGGTTACTGTCCTCATACTTATAAGCAAAGTTATAAGACTTGGCAGTTGTCGTTGAGTCCACCTTCTGTACCTTCGTCAGCGGTTCACTCATCCGTCCGAACGACATCACCATATCATACGATGCACGCTTAGCCTTACCACTTGCATGAATAAGGCGGTTCAGCTCGTCGTACTCATACGTATGCGCACTCCTTCCTCCCAGCTTCGCCCTATTGAGTTTTGTAAGCGATGTCGGGTCGGCTGCATTCGTAATACCGAGGATGTTGTCCACGGCATCATACTGATACCTGTTCTCCATCACAGTCTGACCGTCCGCTGCAAGGCGCATCGCCTGCAGACGTTCACGCTGCCTGTCATATGTATAGGTTGTCTCCGTGCCATTACCGAGCTTCGTATAGACCGTATGACCCTCCTTGTCGTAACCTATCCTGTCAACAATAACGCTCTGACGTCCCTGTTTATTGCTCGTCATGCTCTCCACCTGTCCTGCAGCATTGTAGTGATAAGTCACCACTTCACCGTCAGGATAAGTCATCGTCTGCACACGGTTCCAGCTGTCATACGTAGCACCATAGACATAAGTCCTGATATCCGCCACGCTCGCCATGACTGTACGGACGGTTTTCGTCACCTCACCCTGTCGACCATAGTAATAGGCTTCACCGCCACTCGCATCCTCTACAAGGGCAAGACGACCGGCACGGTTATACTTATCGCCAGCCTTACCATAGGTATAGGTAACACGATTAAAGAGATTTTCAGGATAAAGCACCTCATGGAGTCGCTCGAAGTCGTAGGTGTAAGAGATGTAACCCTTGTCAGATATCGACTTCCTAAGCTCTGCCGTGAGCTTCGTCAGGAGGTTGCCTGCCGCATCATAGGTCATGTCCGTCTCACCCGCATCAGGATGGTTCACCATCAGTTTCCGACCAAGCAAGTCGTAGGCATACTTCGTCTCCCTGCCGTTAGGATGCTGAACCGTCATCACCTGTCCGACAGGGTCATAGCTGTACTTCACCGTGATATCCTCACCACGAGCATGCTGCACCGTTTCACGGTTGCGTCCCTTGGCATCCGTATAGCTCTCCGCATGTCGTCCCAGTGCATCCGTGACCGTTGTCTGGAGCATCGGTTCACCGTCATGACTGCCGATACTGTAGGCTGTGCGTGTCACACTGCCGTCGGCAAGCGTCACACTCGTGGTACGGTCGTGTGCATCATACTCCGTCTTTGCCTGCAGATCACCCGTAGCGTGGTTGTAAGTACCAATATTACCATGGCTCTCCGTCATTGGGTAATAAGCTGCAATGTTACGTCCGAAGGCATCGACGACAGCCCTCCCGCTGACGATAGAGACTTTCTGATTGCTTCCACCAGACCACACCACACCCGTCTGCTTCGTCTGGACGGCACGCATCAGCGAGTCGGCAAAGGTATAGGTATCTATGTTTCCTTCCTTAGAATAATGGATGGTATGTGCCTTACGTTCTGCAGGGAAGTACTCAAAACGGATAGTAAACGGCTGACCGCTCTCTATCTCATACGGAGCACGGATAGTCATCTGTCTGCCCAGTGCATCGTAGGTGTATTCCATCTTCTGCCCGTTAAGGTCAGTCGTTACAGACGGAGCATTCCAAAGACCATCATAAGCCGTGCTGGAGCTATAGCCGTATGCATCCTTGACACTTGTCACAAGACTATGATAGCGGTCGTCATACGTATAAGCATAGAACATACGCTGATGATTGTAGTTCTCCGGCTTCGTCATGCGTGTGATGTTGCCATAGCCATCGTAAGTCATGTTATAGACAGAAGGCTTGTCACCGTTATGGAGCATGATCTCCGTTATCTCACCGTTGCCGTCCACTTTCGTTGAGCGTTCACGGTAAGTCCTGCCGCCACTGCTGACAGTGATATGGCTCGGAACACTGACAATATACTTGTCGGCTATCTTATGATAGCTGATGTCTGCCTCTAAGCTATAGGCTGTTGTAGTCTCCTTATATCCCTGCAGGTTACCATAGTCATCGTAAGTATTATTGACAGCAACCGCCAGACTGTCCCCACTATTTACATCAAAGTTACTCTGAACAATCGTCTTCAGGGCAGGGAAGACAACAGCGTCAGCCATGTTATTACCAACGGCGAGTGTCTTCAGGTCGTAGTCATAGACAGCGCCCTGCAGCTTCTTCCCGTCAGCGGTATAGAGATACTCGCTCGTGACCAGCCCGTGGGCATGGTAATCCCTGTTCCTGCCGTAGGTCTGTACGGAGTAACGATAGAGTCTGTCAGCGTTCTCAGTGTCTATCTGATTGGTACGTACCTGCCTGAAACCATAGAAGTCACGCTCACGGCGGTCACGATAGCCACCGTTGTATTCAAAGGTGTTCCTGCTTCGTACTGCTCCGTTCTCCTTGTATCCACCCGTAGTCTCAACCGATGACATCACCCAGCGACGTCCCGGCAGGTCGTAACTTGGAGTTGTCTGCTCATACCCGATACTGATATGGCCGCCGAAAGGAAGCGTCACGGAGCGGAGCAGGTTCGTTCTTCCCGTAAGGTTACGACGTACATAGAGATGATTTTCGCTGTCACTATAGACAAGATCAGGAAGCCCGTCTCCATCCATATCCATGACTGCAGCCGTAGTACGGCTTATGCTTTCGCTATGAGATCCCTGTACACTTGGTGTAATGCTGATTGTGAAGCCGAAAGGAAGAGGAATCGTATAGGTATAGGCTGTGCTGGCATAGACAGCAACAGAAGAACCGAGATTGTCAGAAATATTACTCTGTCCGAGAGAAGTACTGCCAGACATAAATCCGCTTCCAGTATTCAAAGTAGCCTTCAGATTGCCCTTTTCATCCAGTTGAAGGAGATCAGGGAGACCGTCACCATTGACATCACTGAGTTGAGAACGCGTAGAGGTCAAGCTCTCCGTATCATTCTGACCGATATTGACACTGAAAAGTCCCAATACGGGAACCGTGATACCAAGTCCGTCACCAAAGCTGCTGTTTTTAGTCGACTCAAGTTGTGTAAGAGAAGAGGCTGTCGCTGGTGTAAAGTCATAGCCAAGTCCATAACGAACGGTGCCGTCGGCAACCATATCAGGAAGTCCATCTCCATTAAGATCCTCCCAGCCTCTTACTGTTTCCGAAGTTCCACTGGAGAAGTTTCCACTTGCTCCACAAGAAAACTCTGCTACTTTACCAGAGTGGCTGGCGGAATTCCCCTCTGCAGCCCGCTGCCTCATAATCTGCTTTGTGGTCGTATGCTGTGCGAAGGCGGCCTTTGCGACAGCCATCTTCTCCTTGAAGTCTTTAAAGGAATAGGCATTCTTATCTGAAGATAAGCCAATATCTCCACCTATATTGCTGGCATCACCATCTGTAGCGGCATTTTCAACATCATACTGCAGGCTCCCCTTGCCCAGTATACCTGTAGGCCGTGTCAGTTGTGCGACGACTTTCCCATCATTGTCATTCAACCAGTCAGGGTAACCGTCACCATTGAGGTCCATGGCGGAGATAATATTATAGGACTGCTGTGAGGTATTGCTCTTGTTGACTCCGAGGCTGGCTCCCAATGAGAATCCCATATTATATGTCTTGCCCTTTGATTTCGACTCTGTCAGTAAGACCGGTGCCGCCAGTCCTCCACCTTGTATATTATAATCGACAGTATCCACAATGATATCATCCTCTCCCAGTCGTGATGGACGCATGACAACAGAACCGACATAGGCACTGTCTGTTGCACTCACAAAGTATTTTCTCTCTGGTAAGTAAGACAGTGTAAAGAACAGTTGACGGTTAATATCCATCTCATTGGCTTCTACGGCACTCTCATTGACTTTTCCATCATGATAGTACTCATTTGTCTCAGGAATCTTCATCCTGTCCTTCGGTATTGCAACATTCTTTGCCGTACCGTTCCATGCAAAAGATCCCCAGCCTCTGTACAGCTGTCCATAGTCAAAACGGTTGAAGCTTGAATAGACAGACGCATTGACCGTGGAAACCCTGACAGGTCTTGACACTGCAGGGCTTCCTGCTGTAGCAGGGCTGACAACAGAATCCCTAAATATCGTTAGCTTTGCAGTCGCATTTTCAAGTTCGTTCAAGACAGAATATGTCACCTGTATTTTTCCTGCAGACATCTTCTGTGCAAGTACAGAACCGTCTGCAACTCTGATAGTTGATCCTGTCAGCTGATTACTGCTGCCAAGAGTTAATTCTTTGCGGCAGAGTAAGGATCCATGATCATCCTTGATAGTCATATAGACTGTTGCCGGCGCCGTATCCTTGTTTGACATCCTTTGGACAGAAAGCTCAGGGACAAGAGTAAGCGCTTTCCCCCATACCGGACTTTGTATAGAGACATTTCTGCCTATAACGGTGTCTGGACATAGAGAAATATTCTTGCTGAACATCAGGCATTGCGGAGAAAGAACATATTTCACGGTGTCCGCATAAAAGACAGGTCTCCAGTCTATATGTTTCCAGTTGATGGGACTCGCAGTACGTATAATGAAGTTAACAGTAGCCTCTTCTCCTGCCGTGGCTGTTAGATTACCGGAGAAGCTGCCATGGCTGATCACAGTGTCTGCTTTAAGGAGGAGACTGTCCATGACCAACTGATTACCATCCTTATCAGTCTTCATGATTGCCAGTATAATGTCATCAGAAGTCTTCTGTTTATTGAATGTGCCTTCAAATCTGTTTACTGCAGTTTCCGAAAGGGCAGCTGTTGAATATGCACCGCTTATATAATCTTCACTGCTGCGATATCTCTTCAAGTCCTCACCGGCATATTTATCAGTCTTGATAGAAGTATAAGTTATCTCCGGATCCCATATGACATCATCACCTATACCGGAGCAGCGGGCTCCGACACGAAATACGAAAACATCTCCAGGTTTTACGCTACGGGTTATTGCAGGCAAGGTCACTGATCCCGATTGTAACAGGGTGTCCTTCCATAACACGTCACTGTTGAATTGCATACTGAGGCTGACACCATCTCCCTCAGAAGAGCGCTTCTCTACATGGCTCATAACAGATACCGTACCTGAATAAGGCGCTCGCCAGACACGTACGACATCATGTAGAGGGAACTCTCTCTCCAAAGAGTCGCGAACAGTCTTGTAGTCAACTTTGAAAGCAGGCGCAACGTCAACTCCGGCTATTGACGGTATCGGGTTGCCCGTGGCCGTACTGGCAGGTGCAAAGGTCACATCTTTTCCGTCGCTATGGTTGAAATAAACGATTCCGTTAACTGCAATATCAACAAGGCCGTCACTGTTAAAATCCTGGAAATAAACCTTGGTCTTATTCTGATCCTTGGTTTTGCTGATGGCATAGCCCATATTCGCCGGTCCGAAACCTGTAGCAACGTTAGCACTGAGAGTATAGCTGGTCGCCTTGCCGGAAGAGAAACTGTTTACACCCACCACAGCCTGTTCCTTGCCAAAGACAGGATGAGAGAGGGCCTTGTTCATATTGAGGCGATAATGGAGTTTACCATCGCTGCCTTTCCATACCTTATCGGGCATCCCATCGCCATTGATATCTACAAGTGTCACACGGCCTTCATTGGAAGAATTGGTATGGCTATAAGAAGCACCTGCACTCGCTGTTGCCGGCCCCCAGCCAGCCCCGACCATGATACCGCCTCCAATGGTATTTCCCCTGGAGGAAGCTCCGCCAAGAAGAGACAAGTGTTCGTCGAAATGTCCAATTTTGGTTTTTACAAGCTTGCCATAATTGTCTATGCCAGCCGTATAGGTCGTAATACTATCTGCATAGAGTCCCTTTTCCACATCATTATAGTAGTTGAAACTCTGTGCAGCTACTACCATACCTTTACTGTCGTTCTGGTCAATGCTCTTAAGAAGTGTTTTCCCGAAGGGTCCTTTTTCATAATGGATTGTATATGAACGAAGCTGCTGCCCGTTGTTTTTGACCTCGACGCTTCCCAACAGAAGAGAGTCTGTCTGGAGAACCCCAAGTCTACCACTACGAACATAGTCAACTCTGTGTACGTTATCAGTATTCCAGTTGAATTCAATGCTGTACAGTCCTTCCGTCTCCCCGAATCCTGTCCATGTATAACGTTCAGGATAAAGGTTATTGCCAGATTTCATGTAATGGAATGCGGCAAAGTTCCCGTGAACATCGGTAACACGGTCAAGTACCCATCTGATACGGTTACCTTTGGTATCGGTAAGGGAAGTAGCATCACTGACATGACCACCATGACCACCATAACTGTAGACTGTACCATCCTTGTCCGTCACTTCCCAGTAATAGTTCTTCGGGCTGTTACCCTTTCGGATAATCCTACTGAACCCGCCTTCAGTCATTGGATAGAACTGCTTGTCAGCCTGTCTTGCCAGAGAGTCGGTCCTGCGGTAGAGCCGGTCGCTGAGCTGCTGTCCCATGAGCAGGTAACTCTCGCTCTCATACCGGCTGTCGAAGCGCGGCACACCCCAGCGGGTCTCGATGTCAATGCTCTGCACGGGAAGGCTCCATCCATAGCCTGCAAAGCCGCTGCCGCCCTCGCTGCTGTACTGCAAGCCGGCACTTACACCAATATCATTACGTCCTGCAGGAACTTCGAAAGGACAGGACAGTGTTGCCGTACCGTTCTGATTAGCTGACGGGGCTTCAATCTGCTGGATGCCCGCCGCAGGGTCGGCGGCCTTCAGCTCACTGATGCCTGTAGGGACATAGTTCTGCGTTTCGGGACTCTCCGGCACTTTGATGATGCCGTTGATGACATCCGTGAAGTGGGAGGTCTCCGCCATCGCCACCTCACGTTTGGTATCAATACCTTTCGACCGGAGCATGGTCCAACGTTGGTGCAGTTCATCATAATAATAGGTGTGGATATCATCTACGGTATAGCCTTCCGGTATCAGCGTGCTGTCGTAAGGTACGGCGATACTTGCCGGATGATGGACGAAGTGATTGCCATGAGGTAAGAAACGATAACCTGACACCGTATCTGTTCTTGCCATCAATGTATCACAGCTACCTGTAACGTTCACCATACCCGTAGGCAAGGTTGGTAGTTCACCTTTTCTAAGTGGTGTAATACTAAGAACTTTACCCTTTTCCATAGCCTCACGTGGTACGGCAAGCTGGGCTCGTCCAACATTGAGCGTATCGCTGTCGGAGTTGGTAAAGAACTTACTGACGGTACGTCTGCCTAAGTCTGCAAAAAGTCTTGCAGACTTCCTGTTCGCCTTGTGAGTATCTACACGATTCCCCTTTTGATTTCTTACAACTTCTTTGGAGAATCTCTTCACAGAAGAGTTCTGTATACTGTCCTTAACTTGTGTTCGTAAGGAAGTAGCTTTTGGGGAAGTGCTATCTTTTTGTACAGAAGAGACTGTATCACTGGATGTAGAATCACTGATTACAGTTTCTTTAGCAGAACGATTACTTCCACCATTACAGGAGTTTAGCATGATCCCTGCTAGCAACAGGAACGGAAGGAGGAGTGAATGTGTAGAATACTTCATTATTCTTTCTGTTTTGTTTCAGGCCTGGAGGTCTTCAATATACATACTTGCGTTGGCAGGCTCTATAAAGGATGACAGAGGAATTTACTTCCTAATCAGTTTGAATGTCTTTTCTCTGCTACCGCTCTGCAGTGTCAATAAGTAAACACCGGTCTGTGGCAGATGGACTTCGGTTGAGAAATACGTATCAGGCAGATACGTCCGGCGGCTGACGAGAGCGCCGCCAGCCGTATAGAGCGCCATGTCCAACGGAGCCGCTTCGCTCAGTTCCACCTGCACACCGACATATCCGTTCGCCGTTGGATTAGGACTTGCACTTACATTTGCAAAGAAGTCACTGTTTCCGTCGGAAGGGTTCATGGAAGGAATCTCCGTGATACCCGTCTTGGATATCTGAAACTCATTCTCAGCCTTGTTGCCCACATGGTCTGTCGTCGTAAGAAGGTATTTCCCTTCTATGAGTCCGTCAGCAGACTGTATGCTGTCGCTTGTGGTACGATTGAAAACAGACATGTGTTCTCTCTGTAGGGTCATCTTGTATGGGGCAATACCACCAGTTACCCTGACAGAAAGTGTTCCTGTGCTGCCGCTCTTCTCCTTTGGCTGCTTTACTTCTATCGTCGTGAACATGTCTCTGGCAGCCCGTAGCGTGAAGACGGAATGGCTGCCCAACGGCACGTCCCTGAAGACGATGCTGTCGGCCGTGACCCTGTCGGCCTTGTGATAACTCAGAGCCTTGACAGGGAAACTGCCCGTGCCCGTGGGGTCGACGGCAAGATAATAGTTCTCGCCTTCAGATAGCGGCCGTATCTGGCGCAGCTGCCGGCTGTCGGCTGCAATGTCGACGCCTGGATTGGAAATCCGTGTCGCTGCATCCATCCACCGTCTGCCGAGCCACTTGCCGTAGGCCTTGCTCTGACGGAAAGAAAGTCTGCCGTTGTCGTCACCCCAGAGAATGCTCTCCCCGTCTTGAAGCGGCCTGCTCATGCTGACAGTAAGAAAACCGTCTTCCTCACAGCTCCTGGCTCTTGTCTTATGTAAGGCAGAAGCCTTGTCTGAGATAAGACCAGCTATACGGTGACTATAGGCTTTGTTGGTATAACCATTCCAAATAACCTCGCTTCTTGAATTGAGGTAACTACTGCGAAGACTCACGCCGTATTTCAATGCGAGGTAGCTTTCCACACGGCAACGTTCAGTATCAGAAAGGCGGCGATCGAAGACGGTATACTCAACAGTTCTGCCATCAAGGTTCTTTACAGGCAACTTAGCGTTCCCATTCCGACCGATATGCAGAGTCTGACCGTTGCTCATATTGGAAGAGGTCGTATAGCTGTAAAGTCGCATTTCGGACAGCGTGTCCTTGGCATAATTCATGAAAGTACCATCGCCAAGGTTTGCAGCACGCTCAGTTGTCTGCATACGAGTAATAGCTTTTCCATTTCCAAGAGACCATATTGCCTGTTCTTTCTCGCCGTATACCTTGCTTACGCCGATATAGGTAAGTCCGGTTCCGGCAGCGACCCGGACGGAGGCGGAATCACGTGACCAGACCATCGGCCCGTCTACACCACCGGGGGTCTGGGCTGCGGCAGAAAGAGCGGATATAAAGAAGGAAACTGCCGTGAGGTATTTATGTTTCATTTAAAGACCGTTTTAATAGGATTGTTGTTATGCGGCTTATTTAGCTTTGCCAAGTGGAAGACTGTACCCGATGGTAAGGCTGACGGTCTGCAGATTGTTCGTACGTTCCTGATACCCGTAGTCATTGGCGCAGGTGCGGAGCATGTCATTGAATCCGAAACCGTATTCCAGTCCTGCCTCCAGACCGTTCTTTGCATCAACATAGCCGATCTTTATGGTAGGAACGAACGCCACCCGTGCCTTGACGGATTCCCTCAGGTGGTCCTGCGTACGTTCCGCCTGCTGCCGGTACACCTCCCCAATGCGGTCATTGGTGAAGTCGATGTTACGGCTGCCGAACGGAATGGCGGCACTGATGCCGCCCCCCATATAGAACTTCGGGAAAGCGTAGAATCGGAACAGGACTTGCGGGGCAATGAAGTTATAATGAAATCGTGTAGTCTCGGTTACATTATCCGGTATCTTGCGCTCCGTCAGCTTGCTGAGAATACGGATGTAATCAATGCCCAGTTCGGCGCCCAGCCTGCGGTACTGCCATGTGCCGAAGATGCCGATACGGGGATTTACACCACCGCGTTCACTCATTGTGAAAGCAGGGCGTACGTCATGGTTTTCAATAATACTGCTTAATCCTGAAATGCTGGAATAACCAGCTCCAGCTCTGAGTCCTATCCGAAAAAGGTGATAGTGAGGAAAAGAATAAGTTATCAAAGATAGTGATTCTTTCGGATTCTCCTGTACGATGGAGGGCTGACTATTCATAGAGTTGTCAAGAACATGTTCACCTGTTTTCTGATTAGTAGGTTCAT
>ERZ773006.553-NODE-553-length-16782-cov-9.00586_pt1 | contig 16782 bp, 23 predicted proteins | sample MGYA00580843_ERZ773006 | MGnify/ENA primary metagenome ERZ773006 (study PRJEB29015, sample SAMEA2738011) | human oral metagenome | biome: human oral; feature: human-associated habitat; material: dental | place: China | collected 2052 ... | reverse complement strand
GTGTTGGGCATCACATGGTTTGGGGTTGATCCTGAATTCCGTATCCTGCTATTCTGGTATCACCACCGAGGGAGAGAGGATCAAAATGATGACCCACAACGAAGCCGCCAAGTTCATTATCGAGAACACCACTGAGGGTACGATGACCAGAATCGAGGAGGTTGGTTATCAGTTTTGGATTGGTCGGCAGATGACGCCGTATCTGATGAACCGGATGCGTGGTTTCCACTACGTTGTGATGAATAGGAAGGTTAAGGTTATTACCGCTTCCACTCAGTTCATTATTCGTCGGAGGGGATGGGACGAATTCAACATTTGGAAGGATGGTGAGGTGTTCCGTAATCTTGGTGACATTGACGTCATTAACTTCATCCGGGATAACGGTTGAGTGAATCCGGGAATGTGGGGAAACCCACATTCCCGGATATTGACAGACTTGACTGTACCGCATACTATATTAACAATGGAGGAGAGTATGAATACTTGGTTCTGTCTTACGCCTAATATGCTGAACGTTATTGCGTCCTGTTCGGCTATTGTCTATTTCGTTGATCCGTCGCGTTGCGTCGTTAAGATGAACGGAATTAAGGTTAGTATCGTCCGTGATACTAATGAATGGTTTGCTGGTAGTACATCTCAAGCGTTCTATGATTTGCTTGTACGGTGCGGTAAGTCGTCTAGTAGGGGTGACGTGGTTCGTTTGAGTGAACTGCAAATGTTTGGAGTTCTGACTCATATTGCTAATAGGGGTGGAGAAGTGTTATGAAACGTCCTGACATGATGATGATGGCTATTCTGTTTTGTGTGGCGATGATTATTGTGATGACCATTGGGTTCACGTTCTTCGCGCTCGGAGTTGCCACGACCTTCATCCCGGTGCAATACTGACCCTGTAGGTCCTCCTCTCCTACGACAAGGCCCCGGCCACCATGATGGTGACCGGGGTCTTTCGGTGCGTGCTCAGACCTGCTCTGAGACGTCAGCGAGGGCCTGCCACGCGGCTTGCGTGGCCGGGCCCCATACACCGTCGTCGTCGACGCCCAGGGCGCGCTGCATGGCTTCCACGGTCCTGTCATGGGCTGCCATACTGGCCTCACCCCAAACACCGTCCTGAGCGGTTCCTACGACTTCCTGAGCGTATGCCACGCCGAACGGGAAGGACTGTCCGCCCCACGCGGAGGCGCTGACGACGGCCAGGATGCGCTGCCTGGTGTCTGGACCGATCACACCATCGGGGTAGGCCCCTACGGCACGCTGTAGGTCCTCCAGGCGCCTCGTGGGCTGGTGGACGGACCCCACGCCCGTGTCATCCCAGGGCACACGGATGCAGTGGCTGAGGTGGGCCCAGGGACGGTGCTGACGCATGACCAGTCCCCCGTCGTCCCAGGAGAACTCACTGGTGTTGAACTCGATGGTGTTCACACCGTCAGTGCTAATGCTCTCCACGACACCGATATGGTCATCCTCGCCGTCGTCGTGCCAGTCGAAGGTGACCATGTCACCGGGGCGCGCGGCGCCGGGCTCCACGAGCCAGCCACGAGCTCGCGCCGTGTTCACGCGTGCCGGGACGTAGGCGGAGTCGAAGTCGGTGACACCGACTTCTCGGAGGCAGTAGGTCATCCCCATATCGCAGAAAGGGACACCGCTCTGTCCGAATACGGCGCCGTGGCGGGTTGCGTAGTCGCGCCCGTACTTGGTGCCCGCCGCCTCATCATTCCATCGGCTGTACCCGATCTCCTCTGCGCATGCGTCAATGAACTGCTGTGCGGTAGCCATTAGAGTGCCTCGTGCTTTCCGGGGGTGCGGTCGGTGTTGACGGATGCGACGGCGAAGAACGCGGCGCCGATTGCGGTGAGAGCGGCGGTCTCATCGCCCTTGAGGTATCCCTTGACGGTGAGGTAGGCCATGACGGCAATCATGAGGTTGTAGCACCACATACGGGTGGTGGGGGACGTGACGGTCTCGATGATCTTATTCATTGTTGATCCTTTCCAGAATCTGGTTCAGTAGGCGGGTATGCTCATCAAAAGCACTTGTGCCGTGATTAGGCTGAGAATTAAAAGCAGCAGAATTAACCTTCTTCTCAATACTGTCTAACCTTTCCATTACCCCCAATCTTCCGGGGACACCGGGACGGGCAGGCTCTCCGTGCCAATCCTCTAGCAGACACTCTAGCGACTTGAACTGCCGGTAGGTCCATCTACCCACAGCGACGATGGTTGCCGCTATGGTGATGAGACCGACAATTATTCCGATATCAATATGGGACGTCATTTGAATACTTCCGTGAATGTATTTCGGGACTTTGGGGAGTCAAACAGGATAAGCCCTCTTCTCCACCTGTTCCTCAACATTTGGAGAATTCGATCATTACTTTTCACATAGATGTCACCCTCTTTCATCGCCCTGTGGTCAATGCAGTACATAACCTCATTCTTGGGCCTGTACTCCTGAATAGTAAACATAGGCAGGTCGGTCCAGACGGAGAAGCATCCATTGCGCGTGCGTATGGTGCAATAATATTCAGCCTTACCACTTTTCTTGCCGATGAAGTCGTCAGTGTTGTCCTTGAACTTATTACTGATAGCATACTCGGCATAAGACTCATCGGTGCTCATCACGAACTTACCGAAGCGAGTGTTAGCAACGTCATTCTTGAACTGAGTGTCATCCGCGAAATGGCAGACGATAAATCCGTCACCCGCCTTGACGAACTCAGAGTTCGGTCTCAGGTCCCATTTGAGCATGTACGGGTTCATAATGCTCGCAGAGTTTGAGAGCATAAAAACCGTTGTCTTGTCCTTGTACCTGTCAACAGTTAGGTAGAAATTATTGAAGACACGCACCTCATCATCAAGGTACCGAATCTGCGGGTTCTCGATAATGAACTCATCGAAGATGACGGTTGTGACCAGCGGGTACGCCGTCGATTTCTGGGCCTGAGACGTGCTGAGGACAGAGAAGTACCCGATGGTGTCCCATTTCTTGTCACCTTCCATTCGCATGACAGCATCGTTCCCGTGAACGGCGAACTCATACCCCGGGAACTCATGGGCAATATCGTCGAAGAACGTGAACCGTCCTTTCTGCTCCACGCGGTGACGGCGTAGGTAGATGAACTGCTCACCTTTCTTGATCGCGTTACTGATAGCGATCTTCTTCGCGCCGTAAGTCTTACCAGTACCGCGACTACCTACGATCATGAGATAACGCGCACCGTATGAACGAATACGACTGAAATCGTAATAGTGCGTAATCTTCCCGTTCATTCCTCCCCCTACAGGATATGACGCCTAACCGTCCACCAAGCGGCGTCGTCAAGCATAAAGATAGAATTAATGTGCGGACCGGGCCTAGGCCCACCGTGACCAATAGTGTGGGAACCATCCCCGGTATACATCTCCACATGGTCCGTGTGCGGATATCCACCGCCCCAACTCATGACAATCATATCCGCCGTGGTCATCTGCGCAATCTGCGCAGGGGTAGGGTGACCGTAGCCCCTGACAACCTCCGTGCCACGGTTGTACTGGTCACCCGTCCAAGTGCCAACGTTGATACCCACCGTATCCATATAGGCCCGGTAGATAGTGCTGGAACAGTCACCGAAACCGGACTGGTCGGGATTGAGACGTCCAGGCGCCTGTAGATAGGCAAACTTCATCTGCCGGTCATACATCCATTTATAAACAGCCCAGCGCTTCGACGCGGCATCCCCTCCCCCACCACCCGGGGGAGGGGCAGCAGCCCCTCCCCCGGCATTGCCCGGAGTTGCCGGGCTGCCCCCGTTGCTCACGGTGTTTGAGCCGGTCAGCCACTGGCGACTGTTCCCCGTCGGGTAGCCGGTGACCACACCTGACGTGGTGGTCAGATGGAGCAGCCCGCTCCCGTCCGTCCAAGCGCGCGTGAGCGAACCGGCGTTGGAGCCGCCGTTAGTCGCTCCCCCGCTGCCACCGTTTCCGGGACGGGACGGTGACGGGGCTCCAGGAGTTGACACGCCTGAGGTGTCGTGGTTCTTAATAATCTGGTACGCCTGGTTGTACCTGTTTGGGTACTTGCCCAATACACCGTCATTGAGCGTGGCGTGGTGAAACGCATCCAATGACGCGTTACCGCCTACGTTGTTAGCGACACGAATCGCGTAGCGCGGTCCTTGGTGGTAGGCGACGCACCAGTAGATGAACGAGTCGGTATTCGTGTTCGGGTCAATGCCAAGATTCTTGGCCGCCGTGAAATACCCCTCAAGATCGGCCACCAACTGAGCATCCTGTTCCTTGGCGCCCGCCCTGAGCAGGGGGAGAAGTGAATCTCCCTCTGCTTTGGACAGCCACCTGTTTGTCCACCACGAGTCGTTGCCGTGGGAGGACAGGTCGGCTTTAAGGGATGAGGCTACGCCGGCGAACTCCGCCCCGTGAGCGGCGCCCATTTTCTTGATAATGTCTGCTGCTCGCGGACCGTACCACTGCGCAATTCCCACAGTGATCGGGTCGTTGTAGTTGATTGAGTCGTATTTCATGGACGACTCAACCGTGCCGATAGCCTTAATGGCTACTTTCTTTGCAGTCTCATCCCAAGCCACTTGAATCTCCTAGAAAATACGGTAGGTCATGTTCACCTGATAAGTCTGGTTAGCAGACAGGATATCACCCGCGTGCATTCCACCGGTCTTAGCGACATAGATGTACTTGTAAGTACGGTCATTGCCAATAATCGGAGACATAACACCGTCATACGGGCGCGCCCAACCAGGGAGATCCATTAACTTAGCGTCATATCCCGCGTTAGACGCACCAATCTTGAACGTGCCGGTAATGTTCACGAAATCGTCATGACGCTCACAGTTCAGGTAGTTGTAGTCACGCTGAATCGTGCTGGCTGAAAGCGTATGCAGGTCGAACGACGGAGGGTTAAGGAACGACGGACCACCGTTGATCCAATTGATAAACAGTTGCTTGACGTGCCTGTAACCCGCAGCCGTCATGTGAACATTGTCTACACCTTGATCCCATGACTTAGCCTGTTCCTTACCGAAATGCAGCCAGGACCTAGACCCCTCGCACACAATAGCGCCGAACGGCTTACCCGCTGCAATCACCTCATATGTGCGAGACACGCAACTACGAGCCATCTGAACGTACTCATTAAGAGACGCCTCATTATACGTGACGGGGAGAACGTAGATAGTGGCGTTGGGGAAGTGCTGACGAACCAGCGAGAAGAACGTACCCGCCTGGTCGGTGACGGAGTTCTGCGCTCGAATATCGTTCAGCATGTCAATGAGGAAGACATACTTGGTGGCACGTTTCTTCTCATCACTCATTCGGGAGCGAGCGTTATTCACCTGAGTAATGAAGTTGTTATCAGGCGTGCTTGTGAAACCACCACCTCCAATGGCGTACACATTGGGGGTGACACCCATATCCCTACACAGTTCCTCGGTCCAACGAAACGCTTCAATCGTCGCGTTGGAGGAACCGAAGACGACTCCCTCAGTGAGTTTAGGGTCCTCAAGAAACAGGTCGTTTGCTTGCGCTTTGGTGTAGTAGTTATTGAGGATATTCTGAATGTCAGACTTGACCTTCTCGATAGCCGCGTCAATCTTCCCGATTCTCTGCTTGGTGGCAACCTGAATTCGGGAGGAATCCTTCATCGGGGCGTCGACGAAATCACCATCCTCGATACGGTCGAAGCGAGCATCCACTAGACGTGCCTTGAACGACTCGATGAGTTCGTTCATCGCCCGAATCTTGGCGTCGGTACTATTGCGAGAGTCGTTCAGAAATGACTCAAAGTCATCCAACTTCTTCTTAGAGTCCTTAGACCACTGCTCAGCAATCTCATTGATCCGCTTGACCATCCCCTCAACTTCCTTGCCGAAACCCTCAGCATAGGTGATGGTGTCAATCACGGCCTTGCGAATGCGTTCAAGAATCTCGAGAACGGTCAGACCGTTGTTATAGGTGAACGGCGTGGAATATGGAGTGGTAGGCGGGTTCAAGCGGTATAGAGCGGCGTCAATAGCGCTCACCCGAGGGTCGTTAGTATCCATACCAATCTGCTCCAATCATGTCAGTAGGCGGCGTCCAAACAAGCATAAACAGCGGCTCAAGTTGAGCAATCACCATCATATCAACATTAACAATAGCGTCGCGATGCGCCTGAATAAGCGACGCCATAGACCCCGAAAACCCCTCCTGGCTAGCACTACCACTACCGTCACTAGAGGATGTGCTGGACTGAGACCCGCTGCCAGTGCTAGACGACTTGACGCCCGTCAGAGACGTGGAGTCGGCCGCGCCCGTCGCATAGTCCCCGTTACCAGAGAGCATGACCTGAGGCGTCTCAGACTGGACTGCCCGGGACTTGGCGTCAGTGGATGACGTGGAACTGCCCTGCTCACTGGTCTCGCCAGTGGTACGAGTTGAGCCGGTAGAAGTGTTCTTGGACGTCATGCGGACGGTCAGGAACGGGTCTCGCTTGGTCAGTTCGGACTCATACATCTGGTTGTAGTAGGGCATGATCTCATTCATCTTAACCTTTAACTGGAAAAGGAAGATGTCAATGGTCTCGTGCCCGATCTCATTAAACCAGAAATGTGTTTTGATCTTAGAGTTTAGAGTCGAACGGTAATCCTCTGAGAAAATAGGGTAATGGGACAGGGCGTCATCTATCAGACGTTCGTCGATCTTCCTCAGTTCTGTCGTGTAGTTACTCATTAGGACCTCCCAGATCGGTGCTGTTCACGGATTCCTGGTCAGCGAACGGGTCCATTTCAGTCATAGGGTTCAGTTCCTGCATGTCCGTAGTACCGGCTGAGTCATCGAGGTTCCACGTGACGTCAACATTCAGCCCGTACTTGGCGTTAATCCACTCGCATGCGTACTTGCGCGCTTGCAGATTCACGGCACGCATGGCAAGCACCTGACCGGAGGACCCGCTTGCTTCCTCAACGACCATCCGCTCCTTCTTGGAACTGTTGACGTTCATAATCCCCAGGAGAGTTAGCGCCTCATTCCAGGTCTTAACCTTTGCTTCCATCACGTTAGGGAGATAGTCCTTGTTGATCCCCGTGGAGATGGAACTAATCTTGTCCTGCAAAGTCCCTATTCCGGTAGCGGAGGACACCTCAGCAATCATGGGACTACCCTCAGCCAATTGCTTATACGCATCCATAACCGACTTGCGTTCGTTCGTGTCAGCCGTCAGGAGGATCGGAACTCTCATGTGAATAAGGTCAATCTCAGTGGTGGTGTCAATCTCCGACAAACGACGCGCGTACACGCCGATAATGTCAGTATCGCCGGTGCGCAGATAGTTGTTCCAGATAGGGACACAAAGATCGGCCTTCATTGTCTTGTTGACCATAGTGTTCCCATAGACGATGAACTCAGTTGGGTTATTGTACATGTTCGGGGTACCGAAACCGGCGCCACGCAATGCAAAATACCGACTGAACTCCTCATCCCAGAAAAACACTGACAATCCCTGAGAGAACAAAGTCATCTCAAGAAACCGAGGATCAATCTCCTCAGGAAGACCAGTCCAGTGATATCGGTTCATACACATTTCGGAGAGTACGCGTGCGTACATTCGCGTAAGAGTTTCCTTACGCATCTTCCCAGGGTCTACCGTCATTTCCCTTAGAAATGGTGCGTAGATTGCTTCTCCAACAAAATCTGTTCTACTCATGCCAAAGTTCCATTCTTGTCCCAGATAATAGCCTCGTTGTCAATTGAAACATCTCCGTAGAACTCACTGTCACTCATAGGCGAGTGCCAGACAGTGACGCCCTTTTCAAGCATACCGCGAAGAGTGTCGATATACGTCTGAGGGCAGGCGGAGGAAACGATCCTAACGTCCTGACACTTCCAGTAAGAGAAACGTGTCATCGCTTGCAGCCTATCCGGCAGTTGCGATAAGAAGAAATCACATGCATACCCGTACCGCTCCCAGAACTGCCCTTGTCGACGGATAACGTCCTGTCCTACCATTTTAAGTTTCGCAAAGATTAACGCGCCGTTCATAATCCAGTTGAAAGCATCTCCACCTGTAGCGCCAGACACTGACGGTGGGGTGATCTGAGCGTCCTTAACTGAAGCGTTAATTGCAGCAATCTGCTGCTGATAATCCCCCTGTGACGCCCATTTAGCAAGATCACGGTTAGCGGCCGCATTGGTCCCGGTAAGTGCGTTCTGCTCACTCTGGTTAGCGCGCGTAAGGTTCTGAGAAATGACGTTGCTCAGGTTGCGGGCATTAATGTCAATACCAGTGCTGATATCAGACGTAACCTGCCCCTGAACATACCCGCCCAACTGACCGATAGCACTCAATGGATTGCTGAACGCCGTACTAGCAGCCCCTCCGATACCGGAGATTGCACGATTGGCACTATTCACCTGCTGGTGAGCCATCTGAGCGGTGTTAGCCAACGCGGTATTCAGATTCTGAGCACCTAAGTTGTTCTGCATGATCGCGTTACCGGTGCGAATGCCGCGCATGGTCGCATCGAATGACGTATCGGCCGCGCGCGTTGACTTGTCTAGTCCCCAACTAGCAGCATTGCGGTTCTGAGCGATGCTGTGAGCGTGAGATGCGTACCAGATCATGCTCTGGTCATTCACTACCGGAACGTGCGGGAAATTGTCGATAACCATCGCCTCGTTAACGTACTCGGTATCGGTTTTCCATACAGTGTGGTCCTTGTCTGTATTGTAGCCCGTAATATAGGCAACAATTCGCGGGGACGGAGGAAGCAAGTGAGACTCAACGGAAACGTCAATCAAGTCCGTCGAATTAAGGTATTCAGGGCAGACCTGCATTACCTGACCGTTATTAAATGAGAGTTCGATGAACATGTAGGGCGAAGTATAAAACTTAAAGAATCTCTTGAGTCTCTTAAGATTCTTGCCCTTAATGTCATTGTTATTTACCTTGAGGAACTCAACCAACTTATTAGGGGCGAAATTCTCTGCTACCCTAACAACCTGGTAGTTGTTAGTTCTAACGACTTTCTTAAGACCGAACGAGGATAGTTTTCCTGAAATATCCTCACCCTGAACAGTATTTGCGGGAACATAGTAAATATCGAGAATGCCCTGAGACACCCACGGCGCCTTACTGAGTTCCTCCATAATTCCGGGAAGTTTGTCCAGGTTGCACATATAGTATGTGGCACCTGAAATCAAGTGAATAGACGATTTTTGATCGGTAGTCTTGAGGTGGGGAACAATGCTTTCAACATTAGATCCTAACGCTGTATTTAGAGTTGGATTACCCGTAGTACCAAAATCAACGTTAAGATTAGCGGTAGAAACGATAATCGCAACGTAATCAAATTGACGTTTAAAGTCGTTCAAGTTACCCGTAATAATATTACCGAACCAACTCCGATAAATCGTGTGACGCTCACCAAGAGAGAAACTCTCTGGCTGCTTAAGCCATCTACGGCAAAACCTGACGAACTGCTCTCCACTCCAATTTCTCGCTATCACCTTCTGAGTCTGCTCAAGACAGTGTGAACGCTCAATATAAGCGGACCTGAACCTTACAAGGTTGTGATAGGTCTGCCACACGTCAAGGGAAACAGTAAGTTGAGTGGTTTCGGGCGCAACATACTCAACAGACTGAATGAAGTAGAAGAACGTAGTGGCACGGTTTTTCTGAGAAATAGGGAAAGAAGAGTTCCTAACAATGAGGTAGTTGAACGTGTTAGCCTCACTAAAAGGAATGTTGATCCTTACCGGAGCATTCTGAGGACAGTATGTGAGGTTCTTAATGTTTACCGTAGGAATATAGCGGTTCTTGTTGTAAGCATTAATGTACTCGATGGCTTTCTCTGGACCGTCAAACCAATACACATCCCTGTACATAGAGTCCCACGGCACATTACACAAAGTAACCTCAGTGCCGGGCCCCCACACTGAATAATCGAACTGAGTGCCGAACGAGGCGCCATTGGGCAGTGAATTAACGGTAGGCATAACTCCTCCAAACTGAAATGGGCACCGCCCTGGAGGACGGTGCCCATCAGTATAGGAGAGTGTCAGCCGTTAAGACCAGCCACATTGTCCTTGGGGACAATGCTCAACTGCTGAGTCTTAGTGACGTACTTGCCAGTAGACGGGTCAATCCAAGACACCTTGGCGCGTGCAATGACCAACTGACTGGTCTCGCTCGGGCTCATGTAGATAAGACCGTCATTGTCAATGCGAGTACCGGTATCCTTGTTACCCTCGATAGACCACTGCTCAGTGAACTCAATGTCCTCCTGGCCTGCCTTGAGCCCCGTCAGAACAGCCTCCAACTGGGCCGTTCCACCCTTGACCATTCGGGCACTGGTCTTATCCACGTTACGCACGTCCTGCTCGCTAGAGTCAATCACGAACTGAAGCCGGTCAATAGCAACAGTGGACGCAATCTCAATCGAGTCCCGAGCAGTATCGGGAGCGGTAGAGAACTTGACAATAGGTGCGAACGGGGAGGCGGAGATGATCTCCCAGTGGTGCAGGAAGAAGTTAGTCTGCCGAGAAATCGGATTGAACTCACTCGTGGTCTCAAGGGAAGTATCCGCGATGACGAAGAAATCCTTGGTGGTCAGGAAAGCCTGAACACCGTTCATCGCAATATCCTCCTGACGAATCTCGATAATACGAGACGGAACGTCAGCGTAGGAAACGTTGAACAGGACAGCCAGCGCGTTAACATCAAGGCCCGACTTGACCTCAGGGGTGGCAAACAGGATGAGGTCCTCAGGCTTAGCCGCAATCGGCATCTTAGCGCCGTTGAAACGCGTGCTGAGGAACTGCATGTTCCCGGCCGTAGCCCGAATCTTACGCAGCAGAGAACGAGCCTGAGGCTCCGTGGAATCCATCTTGGCAACGTCAGGAACATTGACGTTGAAAATCGGATACTTGTTATCCATAACCCGGAAGAGAGCACTCATCATAAGGTACTCATCCCAGTTATCCGCCGTGGTAGGGGAGGACATGATCTGCTGCGTCAACTGGTCAAGCCCGGACGGATCGAGGAAAGCACGCTTGAGCGTGTTATCGTCAATCGTGATCTTGTAAAAGTCCTCGCGGTCTACAGTGTGGAAAGCGGTAGCGATATCAAGGTCAGCGCGAGCGAAGATATCACGCTCAAGGTAATCGCGGTCATGGCTGTAGTGATTAGCCTTGACGATACCGACCTGAATCTCCTCGATGGTATCGCCGAACTCAAGGGCGCCGCGCTTGAGTTCACTCAGGGGGTTATACCAGATCGAGTTGCGAGCATACACGAGCCCAATACGGTTAATGAGAGACTCAATGAACTCGTTCTTGTGGGGACGGAAACTGAAAATAGCATCAGCAACGTCAGCCACATTACCCTTAGTCGCAGCAGGAATTCGCTTGTGGTAATCGAGCGAAGCGTCATTGCGAATAGCGTTAAGAATATTGACGTTATCCGCGTTGCGAACCTTACCGTAATACCGTCGTGCCATTACTTCTTCTCCTCATCGTCGGAGTCACTAGTGGAAATGAGGTCATCGAACGTGACGCCCTCGTAATCGGCCGCACCATCCTCGCCAGGCATCTTACTCGCAGCGTCGCTAGGGTCGCTACCAGGCTGTGCCATGAGCAGGTCATAGTTCTTACCCTTGAGGTCAGAGATCATCTTCTCCTTCTCCTCAAGCATCGAATTAAGATCGGTCATCTTGGAATCGAAACCGCCTGCAAAATCGGTCATCTCGTTCCAGATGTTTGAGAGATTATCGAGCGTATCGGAATGGTCCGCTCCAAGAATCTCCCCCAAACCACTAAGGGCAGCACCGAACTTACCCCCAATATCGTCAAGAAACCCCATTGATCTTCCTTTCCGTGCACAAAAAGATATGGTGGATACTTACGTACCCACCATATCACTGCGGAGAGAGACCAGACAGCCCTAGGAGGTGTCAGCCCATCAAGTACCGAGCGGTTTCAGCCGGTGACATCCCGGTCACTTGCCAGTGCTCGCCTTAATCTCCTCCACGCCCTTGGTGACAATCTCCGTCAGAATCTCGCGAACCTCACGACGCAGGGTCCAGTGGGCCTCATCGAGAGCGGCGGCGATCTCCTCGGTGACGGTAACAGTCAGGTTCTTGTGTCCAGCCTTGACGCGTGCCATTTCAGTTTCTCCTCTACTTGAGTGTGAATGTTGTGTTAGAGAGTATCACTCCTCCGGGAACTCTCTTGGGTACAAGTTTACCGTCCCAGGTTCGAGGTGTCAACAGGTCCTCCAATCTGACTTGAGCGGCAATCTCGGCCGGCAGTCCTGCAATGTGAACATCGTCATGATTACCGAACCGCTCGCAGTACTGCTTCGCTCGCAGGAACACAGCGTCATCGAACGGCTGACCGTCATGCTCCACCTTCCAGGCGCCCAGTTCCGTTGGATGCAAGTACAGGTCCGGCTCCTCGGGGCCTAGGAGGTGCAGTGAGTCCGTGTCGCAGTACAGGAATCGATCGTAGTTCGCTTGAGCGCTGCTAATGAGGTCTTGCCGGGCGTAGGCCGTGATGAAGGCGCCCATGGCCGTGTATACAGGGTTGCTCTCCTCGTGGTCGCACATTGTGAGTTGAACGGTACCATTCTCATCAAGGTATGGACGCTTGCCGGTGACGTCGGTGTTCTTGGCAAACTTTCCGTACAACGAGTTAAGGTGTAGTTTAGCAATGGTCCTTGCTCCTCCGGTGCTATTTGCTTTCACGCCCATCCACTTATCAATGTAATCGTTAAACAAACCTTCTGTCGCTTTGAAATTCCAGCAACCACTAATCGAGTAAATCGTTATATCGTACTGCTGCATCCACAACTCAAGGTCAATAGACGTAATAGTGACCGTTGTAGGTTCAGGTACCGACTCAAGGAACTCGTTAGCGTTGAACTGTAGTGAACGCTTTAGTTGAATGCAGGGTAGGTGTCCCGGCTTGAGTTTTGCAGTGAACGTGATCGAGATTGTGTACAGGTCGGCATCAGGGTCCTCGCTCTCAGACCACCACGGCCTCCCGTAGGGAAGGGGTTTAGTCCTCATCACCCACGGGTACATCGAGTTCTTGTCAATAACGATCCCTGGGCCGGTCCTCTTTCTCACCCATTTCTTTGACGGCATTGCGATACCTCCTCTGTACGCGGCCCTAATGTCGTCGTCTACTGTCTTCGACAAAGTTGGGAAGGTCCTGCTGAATCCTTTCCCGTGTAGAGACTTGAACTCAGCAAGTGAATCGGCTCCAACGGTCAGTTTGGTCATACCGCTTGCGAGAACTACGCGCATGGCTTGAGCCATGATGTAGATATCGTTGTACAGGTAATTCCATTCGTCTTCCGTGGGCAGGTAGCCGATGGGCCGTTCAGCCTCATAGTCGATCTCTCCCTTGACGGACTCAAGGTTGAATGCATTAGGCACGTCCCTAACGGGTAACGGAATTTTCTTGAGTGAGTCTCTCAGTTCAGCCTTAACTCCATCCTTTGAGATGATGGTGATGGAGTAGAACTTGTTCATATTGCTAATGACCGTGGAGAACTCACCTTTTCCCGGTTTGTCGGCCACCCATTTATATCCGTTTTTCAGAATATAGTCAATAATGAATAAACCGTCGAACGCGAGATTGTGGAAGAACGTCACATTAGGGGCAGAAAGGAGATATGCGACATAGGCGCCAACTCCTAACCCGACCTCATAGTCCTCATAGTCGTTGACCGTCATACTTCCCCATGACCACACACGGCAGTCAAGGGGATTAGTCGTTGTCTCGAAATCTGCGCACCTAGCGTTAGATATCGAGTGTCTTGGCATACTTGTAATACTCCATTGCCCTACCGATGGATTGCTCACCACGCTCGATCGCGGAATCAATCATCCCATCTGAGAGTTGATTGGACCCGTCAAGCACCCTCATTTGCATCATCATTGCATCGTACTTGAGCGCCAACTCATTCGGGAAATCTGTGTAAGCCCAGATAAACCAGAACTGCTCATCGGACAGGGAATTGAACTTAACGCGCAACTCGTCATCCCCGATGACATCCATCATGTCATTCATGTACCCACGGGCCTTAGACACAAGTTCCCTACTCGTGTACTGACGGCGAATATCGTCATTGCGAAGCGCAATCATCTTCGCACCCTCGGTGCCCATGAGTTGGGTAGGGGAGTAGATCTTAAGTTTCTTCATACCGTCATACGCCTCAGTGCCGTGCACGGGGTGAGTTGGCGTCATCATCGCGCGCCGTTCCTTAACCGTCATCCCCAGCGGCTTGATAAACACGTCCTGGTACTTGGCTTGTTCGGCGTCAACACTATTGTTGATCTTACGCACGGAGTTCACATAGTTGCGGTATGACTGCCGGGTGACAATGGTTCCACGTGCACCCTTATAGTAGCCAACACTCGCCTTACGGAAATAGGCTTGCTTCTCTAGGAGTTTCTTAAGCCGGTCACCTGACATCCTAGAAATGGTATCCTTACCCACGCGGGGATCATATTCCATTCCCGAAATGTCAATGCCGTAGTCCCCTTTAGCCATACGCTTGATCTTACGAGTCACCAATGACTCAGACTTCATCGCCGCCTTACGCAACGCGATAAGTTCGTCCTTGCTATACCTCATGATAAATCCTCCCCGCCCTCCCTATGGAGGACGGGGAGGACTCTAGCAGCCAGCGACTAAACGGCGTCAGACCAGCGTCAACTTGTAGAAGCGGTTCTTACCGGACCCCTCCTCAGTCACCCGCACCTTGAGCGGAGCGGGCCACTGGGAGGGCTCACCCAGCAGGGTGAGGATGCGCTTGGCAGCGTTGAAGATCGGCCCGGAGAACGCCTGGTAGGCGTCTCCCGAGGGGGTGATGAAGATGGTCCGCACGGCGGGCTCGATCTCGCCAGTCTTCTCATTGACGAACTCCGTCGACTCGATCACCAGGTCCGCAATCTCGAACGGTTTGCCGGAAAGGTCGGAAACCGGCTTAGCGTCGTTGACGGCGTTGAAAATCTTCGCCTTAGTCTCAAAGTCGTCACCCTTAACGGTGGTGAAAATACCGTTAGTGGCGGACATCCCGGCAAGCGGGTTAGCGGCGGTGCTGGTAGTAATCTCGGTGCTCATTCGGTCTTCCTCCTAGAAGAGTGTCTTTTGGTTGTCCTGTTCCTCGGTTTCTGTTGGTGCTGGTACCGCTAGGAACAGGGGTTTAGCGGTCCAGAAAACTAGCAAAGAAAGCATCTCCTGTTCGGAGGGTTTCTCATCGTAACCGTAGATCACGGTTGTGGGCTGACGTCCCTTAGGCTTGAAACTAACTACCGTAGCGTTAATGTCAACCCTGTATGAAACGGTACCGTATTCGCATGTATAGAACGTGTCAGACACGGTTGAGTACCTGATAACCCTGAACTTATGCGGGTCCAGTTGCTCATCAATCGCCAACCAGTAAGAGATATTCGGGACAAGAGTCTCATTCAACTGTTGAGCCATGTTCGCCTCCTCGGATGATCCTCAATGTGGCCGAACTTCTCAACCAACTTCCTGGCAGACATCCCATACTGGGACGCAAACGTCTGCCTATCGGTCACCCTAGCAGGACACCCTCCAGGCACCCAGCGACCCTCAACCTTCTCAATCACAAGGTTCCCAGACCAGAGCGGTCCCTCATGCCCCCTAATGTCCTTCTCAGAAAGACCATAGTTCATAATCAATCCCTCCTGGTGAACAGATTCTGTCCACAGCGTTGTTGACGGAATCGCCGGCATACACCATTTTGTTTCCGATATATACGGTAATCACAGTTCCCGGATATCGATAATCACCTCCAATTTTTCCAGCGGCGACCTGAACTGACTGTACGCCCGATCTATCGCCGTCCCCAACCTCTCCAACCTGTGATCGCAGTTCACCAGTTCCAGGAACCGCGCCGTCGCAACGAACGACCATGACCTAAACAACTCCTCCCCATCATCAAGGACGATGAACTCCTCATTCCGCGATCTGAACATTTCTCACCTGCTAGTAGAAACAAGCCGCCTGATAACACTGAATGGATTATCGTGCTCGTCATGAATCATTCGCAGGAAATCAATAAGGGTATTCATAACATTGACCGCTTCAATACTACCCTTCGCATTTCCCTTAATAAACTCTGTAGAGTCAGGAGTATTACTGTGGACATGAATGGAGAGGATAACCTCATTGTCAAAGTTATAAATATCAACCCTACTATTGACAAGTGTTGCATCACTAAACATGTAATCTGCAAACATGTATATGATGTAACACAAATATTGTCTGTCATTCATTATCTCCACCGCCCCTAAGAATCTCCACAAACTCATCCGCAATCATCTCAGCCAAATACGACTCACCCGCGCCCTGAACCGCATGAATCGAAAACACGCCCTCACCGTACTTTGTCTGATCGCGCTCAATCACACCCAGGAACTCAGCCGACGCATCCTCCGTCCAAATCGTCAAAGAGTTACCCTCAAACGACATTGAAGGCGAATAACCGTCATCAATAAGTTGATCGAAGACATTCGTGATTGCCTTTCGCGTGACCTGCTCAATATTCATCATTCCTCTCCTCTCGCCACGGTGTCTTTCACCTTCTGGCGATGACTCAACAATACACGAACCAACATTCGATTCAACCCCAAACCATGTGATGCCCAACACAAACAAAACAGGCCATAACAGACCGGACGGCCACTGTCAAGATGAGAGAGCAAAGTGTGACGGATTGCATTATGGGGTACCCCCGGGGGGTATATTATTTTTTGACAAA
>ERZ773006.544-NODE-544-length-17065-cov-4.0224_pt1 | contig 17065 bp, 16 predicted proteins | sample MGYA00580843_ERZ773006 | MGnify/ENA primary metagenome ERZ773006 (study PRJEB29015, sample SAMEA2738011) | human oral metagenome | biome: human oral; feature: human-associated habitat; material: dental | place: China | collected 2052 ... | reverse complement strand
GTCGAGCCGCATCGTTATCGAGAAGCCGGTGTCGCCGCGCTCGGTACCGAGTTTGACCGTGGTGAACTCGTCGAAGGGAAGGTATGCGATATCGTCGGATAGCTGCGACACCTCCAGGAAGGAGTCCATGTGCCCCGGCTCGTCGAATGACTTGAACCGAGCCTTGCGTCGTATCCAGTCGGCGCATTCGGTGGCCACGGCCTTCTGCGTCAGTTCGTTACGAAGCTTGATCTCAAACTGCGTGCCGAAGAGTCCCTGCTCGCGCGAGAGGCGCGGGATGTAGAACTCCCACTTCTCGCGCTTGGGCCGCGTCGCCGTGAAGGCGTCGGAGGTGAAGATGAAGCGGAACTTGTCGAGCCCCTCCAACTGCTCGGCAAGCTCGCGGTAGGCATACATGGAGAAGACCGAGGCCGCGACCGAGAGCCGATCGCCGTGCCCGATTCGCGCAACCAGGTCGTCCTTAACGATGCGGGCGCGGTTGTCGAAGTAGCCCGGCTGCATGCTCTAGTCCTTCCGGCTCAGCTCTTCGATCATGAGCCCCTTGATGAAGGATGTGAAGTTCATGCCCCGAAGCGATGCCGCCTCCTTCGCGGAGTCGCGAAGCGTACGCGGGATGCGGATGGTGACGGGCACCAGCTCGGAGTCCACGAGGTAGGACTGGATTTCCGTCGGTGAAGCTCCGGAGTCAATCAGCTCGGCGTATTTCATGTGCTCATCCTAATCGTTGCATGACAGGTGCAGTACACAAGAAAGATTCTATCAAAGGGTGCGGACACTATTCATTTGCCAGGCTAGCCATTGGAGTCTCACACACCCCGCCCACGGGCAAACCCGCCCCCGGGACCCCTCCCCATCCGCCCCGCACGGCCGAGGCCAAGGCGCAGGCGGCGCTCGACCGCCTCGGCGAGGGCGAGAGGGGGATCGAGATACTCGTGCCGATGCTCGTGAAGTGCCGCGACGACCCGCCCGAGGGCGCCTACGGCTACTTCAGGCGCGGGTGCGCAGGACATGAATTGACTCTCGAAATTGGTATCGTCCGCGCAGTTCGGAAGCAGATCCTGTGGCCACCTGTGGCCTTCTTGTGGCCAAAATAAGAAAAAGGCCAGAGGTCTTAGCCCTCTGACCTGCGTTTTCTGGTCGGGACGACTGGATTCGAACCAGCGACCTCTCGGTCCCGAACCGAGCGCGCTACCAAACTGCGCCACGTCCCGTTCAGCGAGGAACCACTCTAGCAGAATTGGGCGCCCGAGCCAACCGTCATTGTCGCGCACGACCACCAACCCTGTGTATCAAGCGCATGTCCAGCAAGGTCACAAGCGCGTTCGTGCGTGTCGCAGACGGCAAAGACGCAGCTGCCCGAGCCCGTCACGCAAAGGCCCCGGACGCCTTCTTGCCTGCCCAGCCATTCACAGACCACCGCGTCTTCGGGTACGATCCGCAACGCGGCGGGCCCGAGGTTGTTGTAGAGCCCATCGCAGACGGCCTCCAGGTCACCGCGGCTCAGGGCATCGCGCATGGCCCGAGCGTCACGCGGGCTCGCAGGCCGCTCGTCAAAGGCCCCAAATGCGTCGGCCGTCGGAACGCCCGCACGCGGGCGCACGAGAAGGATGGGGACATCGCCCAGCTCCGGGTACGACTCCACGAGCACGTCGCCGGCGCCCGCGAGATAGGACGGCCTTGGGTCCAGGAAGAACGCCACGTCGGCCCCAACCGAACGGGCGACGGACACGACACGCTCGTCGCTCGCGCCAACCTCCCACAGGCTGCAGAGGGCGAGTATCACGGACGCGGCGTCGGACGAGGAGCCACCCAGCCCGGACTGAGGGGGTATGTTCTTCTCGATCTCGATCTGGTAGTCACGGGACACACCGAACTCCCGACACATGCGCATGGCGGCGATCCAGGCGGTGTTGTCCCGCGTCGCGACGCCCACGTCCTCGCTCATCGCGAGACAGACGCGAGACGATGGGCCCGATGCCGCACCCGATGCCGCGCCTGGTGTGGAGCCCGGAGCGACGCGGCGCGCAGCATCCTCCGACGACCGACGGTCGAACTCCGTGACGGCCACGCGATCCGCCAAGGCGACGGCGACCATGATGGAGTCCGCACGATGATAACCCCGGTCGTCACGGCCGGGGTGGATGCCTAGGTGCAGATTGAGCTTTGCCGGTGCGGCGAGCGTGACCGATCGAGCCATGGCAGGACGGCGCGGGGCCTACGCGTCCTCGACGAGGGCGCCGAAGTCAAGCACGCGCTCGCCCGTGTCGGGGTCGTAGAGCTCGACGGTACTGGTCAGGACGTCTACATACTGGTAGGACTGACGTGCCGTACGGCCACGTCTCTCCTCGACCTCCACGACGAACAGCGAGGGATGGGCCCCCACAAGGGTGCCGGTACGCTCCACGATGCGGGAGCGACCCATGTTGGCGCGCACCCTGATGCGCTTTCCCTGCAGGGTGGCAAGTTCCTCGCGGATCTGGTCTACTCTGTTGACGGGTGGGACTTCTGCTTCCATCAAAACCTCCAAGCAGTGGCCGCCGGGCGCATGAGGCCCCGCGACCTCTGATACCATGCGACCTTTGATTGTATGGCACATAACTTGCGTTCACTAAACACCGACGAAGGAGCGGCGCATGAATACGACACGCATACAGCGGGTGCTCGAGAACCTCTCCGCAGACGGCCTGTCGCAGGCCCTGATCACGGACCCGTTGTCCATCTGGTACCTGACGGGCTACTACACCGAGCCCTACGAGCGCTTCCTCGCACTCTACCTGGCACAGGACAGCTCCGCCGCAGCGGGCTTCCGCACGACGCTGTTCTGCAACCGCCTCTTCCCGGACGCATCGGGCTTCGCCGACCAGATCGTGGCCTTCGATGACACCGAGGACCCCATCGCGCTGGTCTCGGACGTAGCCGAGAGGGACATGCCCCTCGGCATCGACAAGGAGCTCTCTGCCCGCTGGCTGCTTCCGCTGATGGACGCCGGCGTCGCCACAAGCTTTGCCCTGGCATCCACCGCCGTAGACGCCGCACGCTCCGTGAAGGACGGCGAGGAGCAGGAGTTCATGCGGGCGGCAAGTCGCGTGAACGACGAGGCCATGGGCTGGCTGGTCGCACAGGTGCGCGAAGGCGTGGCGGAGCGGGAGATAGCCGCAGGCCTTCTGGGGGAGTATCGCCGCCTGGGAGCGGAGGGCCACGCCTTCACGCCGATCGTCAGCTTTGGTCCCAACGCCGCCGACCCGCACCATGAGCCAGACGGCACCGTCTTCCACAAGGGTGACATGGTCCTCTTCGACGTCGGTTGCAAGCGTCGGGCCTACTGCTCGGACATGACGCGCACGTTCTTCTCGGCCGAGCCCACCGCCCGCCAGCTCGAGGTGTACGAGGCGGTGCGTCGCGCCAACGAAGCGGCCGAGGCCATCGTCAGGCCCGGCGTCACCTTTGCCCAGATAGACCTGACGGCTCGACGCGTTATCGAGGAGGCTGGCTTCGGCCCCTATTTCACGCACCGCCTGGGGCACCAGATCGGCCTCACGGACCACGAGCCCGGGGACGTCAGCTCAACGCACGACGAGGCGGTCCGCCCGGGCCAGTGCTTCTCCATAGAGCCGGGCATCTATCTGCCGGGAGAGATGGGCGTTCGCATAGAGGACCTGGTCATCGTGGATGAATGCGGTTGCGAGGTGCTGAACTCCTATCCCAAGGGGCCCACGGTCCTCTCGGTCTAGCGCACGCCTCGCACAGCGATCGGCACAGGCCACACGGCACGGACCGCACGATGCGAACCGCACGACGATGCGAACCGCACGGCACGGACCGCACGATGCGGGCGGGGGCGGTCGCAGGATACGAGGTGCGAGTGGGTTTGCGACGTGGATTTCGGTTGCTGGCGCACGCCGGTCGCGGGCGCAGCCTCCGGTTGCCGACGTGGCCTCCGGTCTCTGGCAGGCTCCGGTCACTAGTGGCCTCCGATCGCCGGAAGTGAGTGCTTCTCCGGAGAAGTGAGTGCTTTTTTTCGGCACCCGACGGGGACGAATCATCTGGAAAGTGCGCATCCTCCCAAGTATCCGCAGGTACACGCGTTGTCGTATTCCGTCGGAGGTGGGTGCCGGCACTCACCTCAGGAAAAAAGTACTCACTTCCGAGACGCCGGTACTCACTTCTCCGGAGAAGTACTCACTTCTGGTAGTCTCGGCGCCCGCTCCCGGCGATTCCGACGGCGCCAATGTTCACCTCGAAATACCCAGCGCGGTGCCTGACGTGGTGCCTGGTGCGGTGCCCAGCACGAAGGAAACGCGGAAGGACGGGGGCAGTGGGTCTAGAAGACCTGCCCCCGCTCGCACACCCGCGCGCTTCCACGGCATCACAGCTGGGGGCACTTGGAGAGCGCGGCCTCGTCGGCAATGACCACGCAGTTGGTATGCAGCTGCAGAATCGAAGCGGGGCAGCCGGGGTCCACCGGGCCGTAGCACATCCGCTGGACCGCATCGGCCTTGGCCTCGCCGTTGGCGATAACCAAGATCATGCGGGCGTACATGATGGTCTGGACGCCCATGGTGTACGCCTGACGCGGGACGTCCCCCTCGCGCTCGAACAGGCGCGCGTTGGCCTTGATGGTGCTCTCGGTGAGGTCGACGCAGTGCGTCCCCTTGGAGAAGAAGTCATCGGGCTCGTTGAAGCCTATGTGCCCGTTATGCCCTACGCCCAGCAGCTGCAGGTCCGGGTAACCGGCCTCGGCGACCATGCGGTCGTATTCCCGACAGGCGGCGTCGGCGTCGGGGTTGGCGCCGTCCGGCACGTGTGTGTTGGCCTCGTCGATGTTGATGTGGGCAAAGAGGTTCTCGTGCATGAAGTAGTGGTAGCTCTGAGGGTCAGAGTGCCTGAGGCCACGATATTCGTCCAGGTTGTAGGTGGAGACGCGGCTGAAGTCCACGTCGCCCTTGCGGTACCACTCCGCCAGCTGCTGGTATGCGCCAAGCGGGGTGGTGCCCGTGGCAAGACCCAGGACACAGTCTGGCTTCATGATGACTTGAGCTGATATAATGTTTGCTGCCTTGCGACTCATGTCCTTATAGTCTGTAGTGCGGATAATTCTCATTACATCCCCCATAACGTCCTAGCATGATCCGAGCGGGTGCCCACATTATATGGCGTGAGGCCCGACACGTCGAGCACGGGGGCCGGCGGCGTAGGACGGCGGGGGCTAGAGGAGGCGCGCCAGGTCTTGGAGGGCATGGAAGCGATGGGAGATGGCGTTCTTCTCGGCCGGCGAGAGCTCCGCCATCGTCCTTCCCGGCGCATCATCGGGAAGGAACAGCGGGTCATAGCCAAAGCCACCGTCCCCACGTGCCCGGAAGGCGATGCGACCGTTGCAGTCGCCATTGCCTGCGGTCGCGCCCTCGCCGTCCCCGTCGCGCTCGACCAGCACCACGCTCGAGTGGAAGTGAGCCCCTCGCCTGCCTTCGGGCACGTCGGCGAGCTCGCGGAGCAGCTTGGCGTTGTTTGCGGCATCGTCGCCATGGGTCCCCGCGTAGCGGGCCGAGAGGATCCCGGGCGCTCCGTCGAGGGCGTCCACGCAGAGGCCGGAATCGTCGGCAACCGCCATGGACAGGCCCGTCTCGTCCAGGGCGGCGACGGCCTTGATGTGGGCGTTGTCGGAGAAGGTCTCGCCGTCCTCCACGGGATCGGGGAAGTCTCCCAGCTCACCGAGGGCTACGAAGCGCACGTCCCGCATCACGGTCGAGAGGATGGCCTCTATCTCGATGACCTTGTGAGGGTTGCCCGTCGCGACGACGACGGTCCTCGCGGGGTCGAGGGAGCCGATGTCGATGGTTGTCATGTTCTTCTCCTCCGAATGCTGTAGCTGCGGACTGGGGCGCTGGATGCCGGGGCGCTGGGCGCCGGCGAGTCGGATGCCGGGGCGCTGGGCGCCGGCGAGTCGGATGCCGGGGTGCCGCCAGATACCGCCGGGTGCCGCTGGATGCCGCGGACTGCGTCATTCCTGAAATCCGGTGACCTGGTTCTGAAGCGCCACGAGACGCCCGATGCCCACCTGACCCAGGTCGAGCAGGGCGTTCAGCTGGGCGCGGTCGATGGTCGAGCGCTCGCCGGTGCCCTGGACCTCGACGATGCCACCAGCGTCCGTGCCAACGAGGTTCATGTCAACCTGAGCGTGGGAGTCCTCGGGATAGTCGAGGTCAAGCAGCAGGCTTCCATCCACCATGCCCATGGAGACGGCAGCAACCTGGCCGGTCAGCGGCAGACGTGCGAGGCGCCCGGCATCAACGGAAGCCATGAGCGCGTCGTGCAGGGCCACCCACGCACCCGTGATGGATGCCGTGCGCGTGCCCCCGTCGGCCTGGATCACGTCGCAGTCGCAAATGACCGTGAGCTCGCCCAGGCGATGCAGGTCGACCACGGCACGCAGGCTGCGGCCGATCAGGCGCTCGATCTCCATCGAGCGACCCTTGCGGACCTTGTACTCGCGGCGGCTGCGCGTGCTGGTGGACGCGGGCAGCATGGCATACTCGGCGCTGACCCAGCCCGCGCGCGAGCCCTTGCGCCAGGCAGGCACGCCCTCCTCCACCGTGGCCGTGCAGATGACACGCGTGTCGCCGAACTCCGCCAGGCACGAGCCGTCGGCATTCTTCATGATGTCGCGCGTGAGCTTGGCGGGGCGCATCTGGTTGGCGGCACGGCCGTACGAACGGGTGAGGGACGGGGCCTGGACGGTCGCGGGCGCTGGGATGGTGCCCCCTGGCGCAGGGCTTGCGGGTGTAGGCGCTTCGGACGCAGACATCTTGCCTCCCATACGAAGCCGGGCCCCGCTGTCTGCGGAGCCCGGACGGTCCCTCTGGTGGGCGATGACGGGTTCGAACCGCCGACCTTGTGCGTGTAAGGCACCTGCGCTAGCCGCTGCGCCAATCGCCCGTTGCAGGCAGAGTGTACCATAGCGCCCTCAGCCCCCCGCAGGGCGACCGCAGCGCCTATACTGGTCCCATGAACACGACACTCACATCCATCACACGGCTCCTCGCACGCGAGGGTCTGCTTGCAGATAGCGCCAACGTTTTCGACGAGGCCGGCGCCAATGGGTCCGGCGGCGCCGAGAGGGGCGTCTCCGCCGACGTCTGCGGTGTGGACTGCGACTCACGCCACGCAGCCCCCGGCCACCTCTTCGTCTGCAAGGGCAACGCCTTCAGGGCCAACTACCTCGCACAGGCGCTCGCAGCGGGTTGTGTGGGCTACCTCTGCGACGAGGCGCGGGCGGGCGAGCTGGCGGCCCTCTGCCCACAGGTACCACGACTGGTGTCCCATGACCTGCGCCGCGCGATGGCGCTCGTCTCGGCCGAGGCCTGGGGCCATCCCGATCGTAACCTCGGCGTGCTGGGCATCACGGGGACCAAAGGCAAGTCCACGGTAGCCTACATGCTGCGCTCGATTCTGGATAGCGACGCAGACGGCACACGTGGCGCGCCGCACACCGGCATCCTTGGCTCCATAGAGACCTTCGACGGCATCGAGCGGGAGGAGAGCGTGAACACCACGCCCGAGGCGCCAGACCTCTGGCGCCACCTCCACAACGCCGCCACGTCAGGACTGAGCCACATGGTCATGGAGGTCTCCAGCCAGGCCCTCAAGTACGATCGGGTGGTGGGGCTGGGCCTGGACGTGGCCTGCTTCCTCAACATCGGTTGCGACCACATCTCACCCGTGGAGCACCCCAGCTTCGAGGACTACTTCGAGAGCAAGCTGCGCATCTTCGACCAGGCATGCGTCGCCGTCGTGAACCTGGACTCCGACAAGGCCGACGTCATCCTCGAGCGTGCGGCGCGCTGCGGGCGCACAGTGACCTTCTCGGCAACGGGACAGGGCGCGGGCGGCGCCCCTGCGGGGGCGGGAGGCGCGGACGTCTGGGCCGAGGGCATCAGCTCCCGCGAGGGGCGCATCCAGATGATGGTGCGCACCCCCAGCTGGTCCGAGCCCATCACGGTGTCGATGCCCGGCCTGTTCAACGCCGACAACGCGCTTGCCGCCATCGCCATCTGCGAGGCCTGCGGCATCGGACGCGAACGGGTCGCGGCCGGGCTTGCGCGCGTGCGGGTTCCCGGCCGCATGGAGCTTCTGCCCACCGCCGATCCAAAGGTCACGGGAATCGTGGACTACGCGCACAACAAGCTGTCATACCAGCGCTTCTTCTCGTCCATGGCGCAGGAGTTTGCCGGACGGGCCATCATCGCGGTCCTAGGCGCCCCCGGCGGAAAGGCCTACGAACGCCGCCGGGAGCTGCCACAGGAGGCGTCCAAGTGGGCCGACTACCTCATCTACACCGAGGAGGACCCCGCGGGCGACCCCGTGGAGGAGATTTGCTCCCAGCTAGCCGCAGCAACGCCCGCAGGACAGGACTTCGAGGTCATCGTCGACCGCCCGGCAGCCATCAGGCGTGCCGTCGAACTGGCCTTTGGCTACCCTCAGGGCGCCCTCGTGTGCCTGCTGGCAAAGGGCGACGAGACGCTTCAGCACGTGGGGAACTCCTTCGTCCCCTGCGAGACCGACGGCACCCTCTTCGAGCGCGCGGTGGGGGAGCGTCTGGGGTAGGCGGCTCGTGAGCGCCCGGGACGAGGCGACGCCTCCGCCCGAAAGACCACTGCCAGGCGATGGCGTCAGCTCACAGGGGGGGGCCGAGACGCGCTGTCTCGGCCCCCCCCCCGAACAAAGTGCCCATCTGCGCGCGAGTGGGCCTGAAATGGCCGTGCGAGACTAGAAGTCCACGTCCACGTCGTTGTAGACGCACTCGAGGAGGTGCTCCATCTCCTCCTGCGTCGGCTGGCGCGGGTTGGATCCCGTGCAGGCGTCGAGGATGGCGTTTGCGGCGACGTCGTGCCTCTTCGCCTCGAACTCCTCGTAGTCGATGCAGGAGGCCTCGCTCTTCACGCCGCCCTCGCCGTAGTTCTTGATGCCCTGCGGAATGTCGAGCACGTCGTTGAGACCACGGATCATCTGGACGAGAGACGCAACGAGCTCGTCGTCGGTCGCACCATCCAGGTGGAAGACCTCCTTTGCCAGGTAGGCGTAGCGCTCCTTGGCGCGCGCGTCCTTGGCGTTGAACTGGATGACCTTGCCCAGATACATGGCGTTGGCGCAGCCATGGATGATGTGGCCGCCCGAGAACGCGGCCCCCGTCTTGTGGGCCATGGAGTGCACGATGCCCAGCAGGCCCGAGGAGAAGGCGATGCCAGCAAGGCACTGGGCGTCATGCATGTGCTGGCGTGCGTCCTTATCGCCCTTGTAGGACTTGGGCAGCCACTCGACGATCTCCCTCATGGCGTGGAGCGCCATGGCATCGGTGTACATGGAGGCCGCAGTGGAGACATAGGCCTCGATGGAGTGCGTGAGGGCATCCATGCCGGTATGGGCGCAGAGCTTGGCAGGCATGGTGTAGGTGAGCTCGGGGTCGACGATGGCGACATCCGGCGTGATCTCGAAGTCGGCGATGGGGTACTTGATGCCCTTCGAGTAGTCGGTGATGATCGAGAACGCCGTGACCTCCGTCGCGGTGCCAGAGGTCGATGAGATCGCGCAGAAGTGCGCCTTAGTGCGCAGCTCGGGCAGACCGAAGACCTTGCACATGTCCTCGAAGGTGGTCTCGGGGTACTCGTACTTGATCCACATGGCCTTGGCCGCATCAATGGGCGAGCCGCCACCGATGGCGACGATCCAGTCGGGCTGGAACTCGCTCATGGCCTGGGCACCCCTCATGACGGTCTCGACGGAGGGGTCGCTCTCGACGCCCTCGAACAGCTTGACCTCCATGCCGGCGGACTCGAGGTCGGCCTGAACGTCCTGCAGGAAGCCGCCACGACGCATGCTGCCGCCACCCGTGACGATGATAGCCCTCTTCCCGCCCAGGTTCTTTACCTCGTGGCGGGCACCCTCTCCAAAGTAGAGGTCACGCGGATTGGTAAAACGTCCCATACTATCCTCCTCTGGACCGCGAGCCTTGCGCGGTCAAGCCATACAGGCGACCTGGTGCCACCTGACACTACCGAAGTACCGCAGTGAAACTGGCCTGGATTCCCCCGGTGCGGCATACGTCGGCTCCCTGCCGCGCCCCTGGCCTCCATCCATTATCTGGCATATTGCGCACAGTTCAATTCTTTACTTTTCCAAATGAACACGCTCTTGTGTACGTTTGGGCCATCGACAAGGCCGGCCTCGGAACGCCGTCCACCATCCCACGACCAGGTGGTCCCGAGGCCACGACCGTCCGCAGTCAGGTACGATTGTGCGACGTAGGGCATCCACGGACGCCGGCACAGGACGCGCGCGGGCGCCGCAGCACACATCCGCTGCGCCACGCTCGCAGCGCACTGCCCAGGGGGAGGGGGCACGACGCATGGCATATGACGCCAACCGCGAGGACTACCAGCGCCTGGGCCTGCGCTTCGCCCGTTCGCTCGACGGCAGCGACGCACAGGGCGTGACTCGAGCGTTCGCGACGTTCGGGCGACGCTTCGCCCAGAACCGCGACTCGCTCCCACAGACGGATGCGGACCGCGCCTTCCACCTGGTTGCCGTCGCCGCGACGTCGATAGACTACGAACTCCCCTTCGCGAGCGACGAGCGGGCGGGGCAGATCATCGAGCGCGGCCATCGGCTCCTGGACGAGGCACTGGAGCTCGATCCCGACTGCCATGACGCCATCCGCATGCGCGAGGCGGCCGCCATCGGCTCCTTCGAGGGCTACTACGACTTCCTGCGCGAGGGGGCGGACGAGGTGCGCGCCCACTGCGAGGAGGCCCGCAGGAAGGCGGCCGCAGGGTTCGACGACGAGCGCGCCGCGCTCGAGGCAGACATCGCCATGCGCCCCTACCTGCGCTGGCTTGCGACCCAAGCCGCGAAGGCCGTCATCTGCGGCCATAACCGCGAGGCCGTCCGCCTGGTCGAGTCCTCGCTCGAGCTGGATCCGCAGGACACGTCCGACGCCCGCTTCACCGCCGCCATCGCCTACGCCAAGCTCGAGGACGAGGCTGGCCTGGACGCGCTCGCCCGACACGAGGCGTCCAGGGGGGTGCGACGGGACGGAGATGACGCCTGGATGCAGCTCGCACGCATCACGCTCGCCCACCGCCAGCACGACCTCATGGGCGCCCGCATGCGACTCAGGCGCCTGGCACAGACCTACCCCTACGCCGCCGACGCTCTCCTCGCCCAGAAGGAGCTGCCCGACGGCGTGTTCGCCCGCCTCGCCGTCCCGCCCTTCAGCGAAGACGAGCTCATCTTGGCCCTCTCGGAGGGCACCGTCCTTCTGCAAGAAGGACGCGACCGAGACGGGCGCGGCTCGCTGGGCTGCTGGCTCGCCACGGAGGCGCGGCGCATGGGAGCGCGCGAGATGCCCATGCCCCGAGGCGGCACGCGCGAGGGCAGGCAGCGCGAAGACGGGCAGCGCCCGTGAACGCCCACGAGGAGCTGGTCTTGCGCCTTGCCACCAAGCGTCGTGCAAGGCTGGGCCTGAGCGACGCCGCCTACGCCGAGCTCGTGGAGGCCGTGCGCAAGGATCCCCAAGGCTTCGTGGACGATGGCGAGGAGGAGGCGTTCTTGCTGGTCGCGTCGGCCCTCGACCGCTACGAGAATGACCGCGAGGGCGACGATCTGCTGGATGATGACGCGTTCGCAGCAGCGCGCGGCAGACGCATGGCCCGTATGAGGAGCGACTGTGCCGAGGCACTCTCACATGACCCGGGCTGCGTCGATGCCCTGCTGATGGACGCCATCGCCACGGATGCCGGCTCCGATGCGCTCGTTGGCGCACTCATGGACATCGAGCGCCGCTTCGCCGAGAGGAGGCCCGCGTCTCGTGGCGGAGACCCTCAAGACGCCTGGGAGGACGTCTTCGCCCACCCGTACCTGCGCTTGGCGGCCACTCTCTCGCGCGCCTGCCTCGACTCAGCCCGCTACCGCATGTCCGCACAGGTCGCCTGGCGGCTGATGGACACAGCGCCGAGCGACGTCCTGGGGGCACGGCATGGCTGTGCCCTGGCCTACGCACGCCTTGAGGACGAGGACGCGCTCGACGAACTCGACGAGCGCTTCGGTCGGCGAGGCGACGCCTGGATGCAGCTCAGTCGCGTAATCCTCCCTTACAAGCTGGGACGCATGGGAGCCGCACGGCGCGCGCTGCGTGGATTCGACAGCCTCTGCGAGGGCGGCGTCTACGCGCTGCTGCGCCCCATTCTCATCGACACCTACCTGCCCGACCGCCCCCTCGCCGAACCCTACAGCTTCGAGGAGGCCACCCTGGCCGTGCATGAGGCCGATCCCATCATCGTCGATGTGCCCGACCTCCCCATCTGGGTGCAGGAGCAGCCTGGCATGCTGGAGTCCGCGATGTCGTTCGCACGTCGGTCGGGGCTCGACTGGTAGCCGAAGGTCGACGTTCCGCCAGACAGTCGGAAGGCAGTCGGAACTGGGTTTGGCGTACAACCGGATGACCAGGCGGACATCGTACCCGACAAACAATTCGTATGGACGCCTCGCGCGGAGGGGTTCGTGCGGGAGGTTCCCGTGGTGTCTTATCATGGACGCTTTGCACGAATGGGCAATTCACAATAACTCGTGTGTCGTCCGCTTCTCAGGATCGCGTGGACGGCAGGAGAACTTTTGTGAAAAATAATGAAACTACTTTCACAATACCTTACCACACATCCATTTTGGAAGGCCTCTCGGATGACAGGCGAAGTAGCGTGAGTCGCCCCAGACCTTCCGCTCACACTAGCTCCCCTGCCATCCAGTGACGGTGAAAAAATGGACGACAGAGAAAGCTCTGTGAGTCTGCTGTCCGCCGAGACTCACAATAACTCGTGTGCCGTCCACAGGGGTCTCGGAAGCATCAACATGCCCCCATCACTCCAGAGCCCGTCACCTTCTGGCGTCACGCCGGCTCCGACCCTGACGTCATGTGAGCACGCAGCCCCCGCTTAGATCAGCCAATCTTCTCCGCCATGAGGACATAGAGTTCGTGGGCGTTCGCACAGGCGCCAATCGCCTCGAGGAGCCGCTGGTCCTGGATGACCTCCATGAGGCGCCGGAGCATCTCGACCTGACCATGGGCCTCGAGCGCCAGCATGAAGAGCACGCGGGGACGCAGCGTGGTGTCGGGGTCGCCCATCATCTTGAGCTCGACGGGCTCTCTGAGCGTCACGATCGAGACGGCGGGCTCGTTGATGTGAGTCGGATCGCAATGCGGGATGGCGATGTCAAAGGCAACGGCGGGCAGCGCCGTGGGAAAGACCGCCTCCCGATCGACAATGGCCTGGGGGTAGCTGTCCTTGGCATATCCGGCGTCGACGAAGCCCTGGGCCACTTTCCTGAGAGCTTCCTCGCCATCATGCGCATCGAGACCAACCCGAACGAGCTCTTCCTTAAGCAGCATGCACGTCTCCCTTCGCGCAGAGCGCCGCACGCGACGCCCCAGCGTTCCTTCCGCTCTAGAGCTTGTACATACTAGTATGTATAAGTAGTCAGACTCTATAAGTAGTCAGACTCCGCGCATGTGAGCCGCCAAGACTCCACATGCGCGGACCACTGGAGCCCGCATGTGCAAGCTGCCAACCCCCGCGAGGCGCTTGCCTAGGGGAGGATAGCTTTAACCTAGCTTTAAATAACTGGGGTGGCAATTCTTAGTATGATGAATGGCAAGGTCGGCACTGCCTTCCGTCTCTTGGACACGCCTCCCTCGAGGGGCGGGGCTTGTCATACCTGTCCGGCAGATCCACGGGCCGCCGTCCCTTCGTCGCCGCCCCGCTCCATCGAGGGCCACGCAGGCGAACTGCGCCGCACAGGCCTTGCCCCAGCTCCGAGCGAGCCTACCCGCAGGACGGCGTGGACATGGGCAACAACGCGTCCGAGACATGGGAGGCACCGCGTCCGGGGAGGGGGAAGCCCGATGAACGTCGACGATTACAGACGGATGCGCCTCGCACTCGAAGACCGCCTCTGGGGGAATCGAGAGAGCCGCGAGCGTGCTGAGCAGGGAAACGAGATCCTGGAGATGATCGGCCGCGACATGCGCGCGTGGTCAGACGAGTTCGCCTACCTGACACGCGGGATCCCCGACATGGACGCCAATGTGGCTGAGCTGCAGGATGGCGTGAACCGGTCCATGCTCGACATAGCCTACGGCTGTGACGAGCGGCTGCAGGAGCTCGATGCCGAGAGGCGTTCCATCGAGGACCACATGGAGTCGCTCGACGGCGAGTTTGCCCGCTGGGCGCGCGACGAGCGGGAGGCGGACGGCGCCCCTGGTGCGCCCGATGCAGGATGGGGAGACAACCCAGGATGGGGAGGTGGCCGCTATGACAGGTGACGGCGAGAGGCTCTCGAACGAGGACCTCGCCAGGTCGTATACGGACAGCATCACCACCGACTTCGAGGCCGAAGAGGTCGGAGGCGTCGACGGCGACAACACGAGCGCCGCCGCAGGTGCCAAGAGCACGGCAGACGCCATACGCTCGCTCATGGCAGGCGCGGCAACCGAGGTGAACCTGGACGCAGCGGCAATCAGCGGCGTCGCTGGCGACTTTGCCGCCTGGGACGAGCTCATGTCCCGCTGAGAAGGAGGGGCGCATGGGGGCGATCATCAGACCAGACGAACTCATCTCGATGCTCGACAGGAAGTCGGCCATGATGGGCAGGGCCGGCGAAGAGTGCTCGGAGCGTCGACAAGCGGTGAGCGAGTTTTGCAACGACACCTACCTCACGGCCGAGGCGTGGGACGCAGCACGCAGTCGGCTCAGCAACTACAGCGTGCTCTACGCGGGCATCACAGAGGCCCTCGAGAGGGTCAAGTCGGCAGACGACACGGTCAGGGGCGCGCTCTCGTCCAACTTTGGAGCCGTCGCCGAGGTCAACGAGGACGAGTACGTACGGAAGAGGGACGAAGCCCAGAACATGCTCAACAGGATCGCAGAGCTGGAGTGCACGCCCTACGGCAACGACCCTGGCTTCAGCGCCGGGCTCTCGCTCATGCGCTACTGGTGCGACCGAGCTCGCATCGCCGCCCAAGACATGCTCGACAGGATCGCGGACTACCTGGTCACCACCAACGGGATCTACGAGGGCGCCGGCTCCTGCTCCGACATGCTCGCCACGCTGGCCAGGGGCACAGCCTCCCTATCAGGATCCGAGTTCAGCAAGAGCGGCGTCGGTTGGCCCAGCGCGGCGGACGCGAGCTGGATCGGCGAGCTCAAGGACATGCTTGGGAGCAACGTCAAGGCCCTCGAGGACCTGTACAGCAACGGCGAGCTCGATGACGGGACGCTCGAGGGGATCTTCGACAGGCCCGTCGAGCTGTGGACCGACGGGGAGGTAACCGCCGTCGCGCAGCTCTACCGGAGGGCGGGCAGCCAAGCCGTCGGAGGCGACTCCACGCTGCTCGAGCGGTTCCTCAACGACGGCTATTGGCCATGCGAGGGGATGCGCCATATCGGCTATTCGAACTACCAGAGCCCCAACGAGATCTATATGGTCCGATACTCCATGCGGGACGGCCTCGCGGGGTTCCTCTCCGCCTATGCCGTCGCAACGACATCAGCCGCCTTTCAGGCAAACTCCCCGCTGGGCGACACAGAGAGGCTCCTCGCGAGCACCGCGGCGGGCCTCCTTGCCAGCGGAAGGACGTACACGCGCATCGGGGGCTTCGACCCGTACACCACTGCGGAGGCCGCCCTCAAGGAGCTGGGCCCGAACATCAAGGTGAGCCACAACAGGTCCGAGACCGTCCGAGACGGCAAGGGCGAGGAGCACGCATACACCTACACGGAGGTCACATACGGAGGGCAAGTGGACGTCTCGGCCGACGGAGGGGACGGCCACTACTCCCACGGCGGCTTCGTCGCAATGACCGCGACGACGGACGTCAACGCCGCGTTCTCCGAGATGCGCGACATCGTCGCGGGCAGGAACTACAAGAACGAGTACCAAGCCGCCGGGGAGGGCCTTATTGAAGCCGCCGGCGACGCGGTCTCTGGCAAGATCCTCGACGGCATTCCCGTCCTTGGCACCGCGAAGAGCCTGGTCACCAGCACCGTCGAAAGCTACAGAGAGCAAAGTGCCGCCAACCATTCGATAGACACCGTCTTCGAGCTCGACCGGGCGGACACGGAAGCCCATTACAGCTTCTACGAGTACGGCACGCTCGTCTCGGACGCAAGCGGGGACGGCGCATACGTCGTGGCCCCCGGCTTCGAATCCGATAGCGAGAGGGAGCATTTCATAACCGCCTACAAGCAATATCGCTATGACAATACCAATGGTGGTACCACCTATGACAGCTACCTCGATTGGGCGCGATCAAAGCCCGAGGGTGGGGCAAAACTCACCTCCAGCAGTACTTGGTCGCGTGAGGAGGCTAGACACGCCACAAATTACCGGATTGCCAGTAATCCTGATGACCTTGCGTGGGCACACCCGTGCCCATCGGACTAGAGAGGGGGCTGCATGAGAAGACTGAGGGAAATGCAAAGGGCAACTTGCATTGCAGTTGCGTTCTGTGTGGCAGCAGCGACCATCGTCATCTGTAGCTGCGACGCGGGACCCGCGGACACCTCCGACGGGGAGTGGCGCGTCATAGGCTCCAGCGGCGACTGCGTGGGCACGGCGCGCTTCTCCGACGCCGACGAGTACGGCTTCGCCCCCAACGGCCTGGCGGCGGTACAGGACGCCGAGACGGAGCTCTGGGGCTTCGTCGACAAATCAGGGAGGTGGGTTGTCGGCCCAACGTTCCTCAAGGCCCGCGAGTTCGCCCCCAACGGCCTGGCGGCGGCGCAGGACGCCGAGACGGGCCTGTGGGGGTTCGTCGACGAGACGGGCTCCTGGACCATCGGGCCGCGGTACTCGGACGCCTGGATGTTCTACGACAACGGCACGGCCGACGCCCTGGACGAGTCGGGCCACGACATCGTCTGGCTGGACGAGGAAGGCAACGAGCTGGAGGGAGGGAGAAGCCCGCGCCCCCAGGCGAGGGAGGACCCGGCCACCGGGCTCTGGGGCATCATGGCACGTG
>ERZ773006.541-NODE-541-length-17106-cov-4.0512_pt1 | contig 17106 bp, 17 predicted proteins | sample MGYA00580843_ERZ773006 | MGnify/ENA primary metagenome ERZ773006 (study PRJEB29015, sample SAMEA2738011) | human oral metagenome | biome: human oral; feature: human-associated habitat; material: dental | place: China | collected 2052 ... | reverse complement strand
TTCCTTTATCCGTATATTCTTTATTTTGAGGATCTGCCATAATGGCTTGTTTAATGCTTTCAATCGTTGACATAAGTCCTCCTTCTATGGAAAAACTCAGCCAGAAAAACTGGCCGAGTAGTGGATTATTTGATTAGTTCATAGATGGCTTCTGCGTAAATAGCTGCTGCACGATAGAGGTCTTCAACATCTGCGAACTCATTAGCTTGGTGCATAGTATTGACATAGTCTGGGAACATAGCTCCAAAGGCAACCCCACGTTTCAAGAGGCGACCAAAGGTACCACCACCGATCACTTGTTCATGTCCTTTGAGGCCAGTTTGTTTTTCGTAAACACGCAAGAGGGTGGATACCAATTCATCATCCATCGGAACATAGTGAGGTGTGTGACCGTGGGCTGACAAGCTTACTGTAGCCACTCCTTCGATCTTTTCAAGGGTGGATTTGATGGTTTCAGGATCTGTACCTTGAGGGTAACGGATATTGAGGGCAATAGTGTTGTCTGCTTGGCTTTCATCAAAATGGAAGACACCTGCATTCATGCTCAATGGTCCCATTTTCGCATCTGTATGGGCAATTCCTAATTTTTCACCGGCAAAATCTTCGTGAAGAAGTGTAGCTGTCACATGAAGGTAAGCCTTAGCAGCACCACCAAAATCAAATTGGTTCAACAAGAGAGCCAAGTAGGTCGCACCATTAATTCCATCTTCAGGAGTTGATCCATGAGCAGATTTCCCGATAATCGTAACGGTATAGGTTTCTTCATCAACAGTTGAGATTTCATACTTGAGCTGGTGTTCCTTGGCAAAAGCATCTAAGAGGCCAGCAAGATCTGGAAGTTGACCAGAAACGACTGCAGTCGCTGACTCTGGTACCATGTTTTCACGAAGGCCACCTGTAAAGCTATGAAGATGGGCACTTCCTGTGTTGTCATTTCCAAAATGAAGGTACTCAGTGATGTTTCCTTTTTCCCCATTGATGATTGGGAATTCCGCATCTGGTGAGAAGCCAAAATCTGGCTCAGGAAGTCCGACATGTTTGAAATAGTAATCCATGTCGCCCCATCCTGATTCTTCATCCGTACCGACAACAAAGCGCACGCGCTTAGAAACAGGGAGTCCTAGGTCTTTAATGATCTTCAAACCATAGTAGCAGGCCATTGTAGGCCCTTTATCATCAGACGAACCACGCGCATAGAGCTTGCCATCGATAATTTCTGGTTTGTAGGGATCCGTCTTCCAGCCACTACCTGCAGGCACGACGTCCATATGGGCAAAGATCCCAAGCTCTTCTTCTCCTTCACCAAAAGTAAAATGACCGGCATAATTGTCGACATTCTTGGTTTCATAGCCATCACGTTTGGCAATTTCCAAGAATTTTTCAAGAGCTTTTACAGGACCAGGTCCAAAAGGATGCCCTGCATCTGCCTTGCTGTCATCGCGTTCAGAATTGATTTCCAAGAGGCTGTATAAGTCAGCCATCATCTCATCGCGACGTTTTTCTACTTCTGCTTTAAAGTCAACTGTTGTCATGAATTCCTCCTCAATCTTCTATTTGCTAATTGGCTTAGCGTTTGTCAATGATTTCGTCCACTGGTAAGCGATAGCTTGGCTCTACTTTTTCAGCCGCATAGCCAACCGTAATCAAGACTTCCGGACGGAAACGCTCTTCGATGTCCAATACTTCATTGATTTTTGATTTATCAAATCCCAAGATAATATTGGTTCCAATGCCTTGGTCCGTCAAAGCAAGTACCAAGTTCATGGCCACAAGACCAGCATTCAAAGCCAAGTAATCACTTGTTTGTTGGGCATCATAGCGTGCAAATTCAGCAGGAAGATTTTGCATAAAGTATTGCAACTGCTCGTCTGTGAAGTTTTTCACCCCACCGACACGTGCAATCTTACGAGCACGTTTTTGCAAATCAGTATCTGTAAAGAGGGCGATGGTCACAGGTGCTTCCATGACTTGATCGTAGTTTGCACCATAGGCTAATTTTGCCAATTCCGCGTTTTTTTGACGAACGACCACAAATTTCCAAGGCTGGCTATTGTGGGCACTAGGGGCCAAGGTTGCGATTTCAATGGCAGTCCGTACATCCTTTGGATCGACCGGTTGGTCAGTGAAATGCTTGATCGCATGGCGTTTTTTATTGAGCTCTAGAAATTTCATAAGCTTCTTCCTTTTCTATTTCTGTTACCTCTATTTTAACACAAAATGAAAGAGCTTGCAGGGTTTTACAGCCTAAGATTGTGAAAAAAGAAGCAGACATTTTGAAGATCCGCTTCTTTGTTATAGGTTGAATACATAAGAGACCCATCTATGATTCATTAGAAAGATTGAAATAGGCAGCTACTTCTTTGGCATAACCGTATTTCTCAATTAAGCTAGTTAGAAGCTCGATGTTATGGCCCCGATAGTTATCCTCGCGTCTCAATTCTTCGTACATCTCAATAAAGGGGAGGCCCTTGTCCTTGGCATCTTGGAGCTCTGCTTCATAGTCATAGGCCACCTTACGAAATTGCAGGTTGGTCACCCCATCTGCTTCGACATCGATTAGCGCATACTGAGCTCTGTGGTTTTGAATTGGTTCCCAGTCAAAATAAGGCATGCCAATAGTCCCCGGATTGAGGATCTGCTGACCCTGGCTGCCATAGCGAAGCAACTGCTTGTGGACATGACCGTAGATCGCCAGATCCGTCTGGTCATCCAGCAATTGGTCAAAGTTCTCCGTCGCATTAGCTGGACGCAAATCCCCACCATAATTCTTTTCTGGCAAATTGTGGGTCAGTGAAAAGCGAATGCCATTGACCTCCTTCTTCTCTACCAATGGAAGGGATCGAAGCCAATCAATTCGCTTAGGATCCAGTCCTTCCATAAGGTACTGAGTGAGGCGAAGGAGTTGGATCTCCTGCGGATCCTCAAGTCCGTACTCGCCATCCAAGGCTTCTAAGAGACAATCGTCCCAATTTCCCCGAACAGCCGCTGTGATCGGAATCGCATCCAGCAATTCAAAAAGGTCCTCTCTTCCAGGCCCCGGTAGCAAAATATCTCCCAAAAGCCAGTATTCCGTTGCGCCTAGAGCACGCGCATCCGCAATCACTGCCTCCAGGGCTGTCGTATCTCCGTGGATATCAGATAAAATAGCGATTCGATGGTTCATTTTAAACTCCTTATGATTGGTATGATTCAGAATCCTCCGCAACTTCCATCAAGAGACTTGCTTCTTCTTGCTTTCCTTGATGGAGCTTAGCTTGCACCGCTTCAGCCACTGCTCGTGGGATGCCAACTGTGACGATCTCATCTACAGTAGCTTCTTTGATTTTGGTCAGTGACTTGAAGTGTTTCATCAGCAACTGCTTGCGTTTTGGTCCCAAGCCTTCGATCCCATCCAGCTGGGAGGAGAAGGAATTCTTAGACCGAAGCTGGCGGTGGAAGGTGATGGCGAAACGGTGGACCTCATCCTGGATCCGTTGCAGGAGGAAAAATTCCTGCGAGGTTCGAGAAAGTTCGATGACTTGGAGAGGATCACCGAAGAGCAATTCATGGGTTTGGTGCTTGTCATTCTTTTGCAGGCCTGCGATGGGAATGTCCAGCCCCAACTCTTCTTGGATGACTTGCTTAGCGACATTAACCTGGCCCTGACCCCCATCGATGACGATTAGATCTGGTGGCGTCAAGCCATCCCGCATGACCCGACTGTAGCGTCTGCGAATGACCTCCCGCATGCTGGCATAGTCATCTGGTCCGACAACGGTCTTGATCTTGTACTTGCGGTAGTCCTTTTTACTTGGCTTCCCATTGACAAAGACCACCATGGCAGAAACGGGACTGGTCCCCATGATGTTGGAGTTGTCAAAGGACTCAATACGCACAGGAGTTGGGATTTGCAGGAGTTTTCCAAGGTTTTCAATAGCACCTTGGGTCTTCTCCATGGATTTTTCAAGGAGATTGAACTTCTGCTCCAGACTGACACGCGCATTTTTAATAGCCAGATTGACCAACTGCTTCTTCTCCCCACGCTGGGGCTTGAGGACCTTGGTATCCACTAGGGCCTTGACCGCTTCCTCATCGATATCCTGAGGGATCAGGATTTCATTGGGGATCAGGTGGGATTTCTCCTGGTAAAACTGCCCCACATAGGTCAAAAAATCCTCGTCCGGATCATTGTAGTAAGGAAAAAGGTTGACGTCGCGCTCGATCAGCTTACCCTGACGGACAAAGAAAACCTGCACACACATCCAGCCTTTGTCCACGTAGTAGCCAAAGACATCCCGGTTCTGCAAATCCTTAGCCATGACCCGCTGTTTGGTCCGCAGGGTCCCGATGGCCTGGATCAGATCGCGGTACTCGGCTGCCCGCTCAAATTCCATGTTTTGCGCAGCGGTATTCATCTTGAGCTTGAGCTCATCGATAATCTTGTCATCCTGCCCCTTGAGGAAGTCAGAAACCTCCTGGGCCATGCCCTTGAAATAGGCCTCGTCCTTGTGGCAGACTGTGTGAGCCATACACTGCCCTAAATGGTAGTAAAAGCAGACCTTGGAAGGCGGATTGGTGCACTTGCGGAAAGGGAAAATCCGATCCAAAAGCCTTTTGATCTCATTAGCCGCTCCTACGTCTGGATAGGGACCGAAATAGAGACCGCCATCTTTTTTGACCTGGCGCGTGATGATAAGACGGGGATAACGCTCATTGGTAATCTTGATGAAGGGATAGGACTTATCGTCCTTGAGCATGATATTGTACTTGGGCTTGTTCTCCTTGATGAGGTTGATCTCAAGAAGCAAGGCCTCAATATTGGACTCGGTAACGATAAACTCAAAATCCACAATCTCAGATACCAGGGCTTCCGTCTTAGTATCGTGGCTTCCTCTGAAATAGGACCTCACCCGATTGCGAAGATTCTTGGCCTTCCCCACATAGATGATGGTACCGTTCTTGTCTTTGTGAATGTAACAGCCCGGACTCGTCGGCAAGAGCTCGAGCTTGGATTTAATCAAGTTATTCATACTTTCTATTATAGCAAAAAAGAGAGGGGTTAGCCTCTCTCTAGTATGTTTGTATTATTGTTATCCACCTTCATCAAGTAAAAAATAATTATTAAATAGTATATCAGACCCTCATCCTCAATCCTTTATCTTCACTTGCCCTTTTTCATAGCAAAAAAGAGGGATCTAAAAGGATCCCCCTTTACTAGCAATCGATAAACTTTATCCTTTGAAATTGGCCATCTGGAAGAGCGGAATCACATAAGGAACAATAGACATCAGGATAGTGAATAGTACGAAGAACCAGAACCAGAAAGAAGCGAGGGCACGCTGGAAAACTCCCGGCTGCGGTTTATTGGCCTGAATATAAGTCTTGATAACTGGCCATTTGGTCGCAAGAACCACTATCATGACAATGGAACCAATGGCTAAAACACCAATTTGGAGCCAATTCGCTAGTCCCTCGTCCACATGATAAGCTACATAATGCAAGCCTTGGGAAATGACAAAGTTATTGAAAATGTGATAGAAAATCGCCCACCAGATATTGTATTCAAAGGCAATGTAGCCGAATCCTAGACCAATAATACCCGCGAAAAAGAGCTGGTCAAAATTGGCATGGAAGAGGCCGAATAAAATAGCCGTCATGACAATGGCAAAGATTTTGCCATACCGTTCCAAGCCTCGCAAGCCAGCCCCACGGAAGAAGAATTCCTCTGTGATAGGACCAAAAAAGCCAGCATACAAGAGCATAGTCCAAGATCGCTCAATCGTATCTCCTAGATCTGGTGTTGGAGAATGAAGGCCAATGGTCTCAAACATGCGCTCAATCACTTGTGTCATCACAGATGAAAAGACTTGAGAAAAGCCAAGAAAGGCGAGAAGAATAAAGAAGACTGAAAGTGTCATCTTACGTCCCTTATGCTTAAGATCATATTTATAAAGGGCCTTCTTGCGATAGGCATTAAAAAGAAAGAGTCCAATGGAAATAGAGATGAGGTAGGGAATACCAGCCCAAACATTCAGGGCGTTTAGTTTCTCCGTTACTTGACTTGGATCTTTTCTGAGCGAACCTGAAAGGATCATGCCTAGGAGCACTTCCCACAGCACGGTCACCAAGGTCATCACCAAGAGATAAATGGCAAGTGTCCCAGAATACCTTCCTATATCTTTTTTAGGATCTAATAATCTGTTATATTGGTTCATTCCTTCCTCCTAGAAAATAGATAAAAACTCGCACAGACTCCTTCGTATAAGACAAAGAAAATCAAAAAGGCATGCATAAAGTAGTCTTCTGGTAATGCAAGAATAATCGAATCCACGCGCGGATCAAAGAGCCAAGTATTGTCCCCAGCAAATAAGACCTGATGAAAGAGCGTAAAGAATTGATCAAAGCCAATCATAACAGTCATCACTGCAAGCACTACTGGTAAAACCAGCATCCAAAAGAAGAGACTTCGGTACAGGGCTAGGTAGCCATTTTTGACGACTGTCCGTATAAACTGGATAAAACCAGGTAGTGTCACCAAGAAAACGACCGTCACTAAGTGAAATAGATACTTGACGGCTTCGAAATGGTGCAAGCCATTTTTTGAAGAGGGGAATTGAGGCATTTTCAACACCCATTGAAAAGGATTGGTCAAGTAGTTCATCAAGACATTGAAATTCTTCATGATGACTGAAGCCGAAAAACCAGTTCGGCTTTGAATCCCCAACCAATGAATCTCCATGGGATAGAGGACCCAAGCCAGAGCAATGGTAAGAAGGATCGTAGCTGACAAGATAAAGAAAAATTGGTTGATTGATTTTAAACTTTTAAGCATCAAAATCCCACTCCGCTAGGCTAGAAACAACATGTGTCGGTGCAATTGGTAAGGTCGGCACTTCTTCTGGTTTGGTAAAACCTGTCGTCACCAAAAGGGTTGGAATCCCATTGTCAATACCTGCACGAATATCTGTTAGATAATTGTCCCCGACCATAACGACTTCTTTTCTTTCAAGACCCAAGTGTTCAATAGCCTTATCCATGATGATGGCCTTTGGTTTTCCAATGATGACAGGCTCGACCCGTGTCGCTGCTTCGACAAGGGCAATCAGGGATCCTGCCCCTGGCATCAAGCCACGCTCTGTTGGAATGTTCAGGTCCGGATTAGTCCCGATAAAGTGAGCTCCTTTTTGGATCGCCAAGGTCGCAATAGCAAACTTCTCATAATCCACCTGCCAATCAAGTCCGATCACGACATAATCCGGTGCTTCTTCATCAAAGATGAAACCAGCTTCTTCGATTGCTTCTTTGAGTCCTGCTTCTCCGATCACATAAACCTTTTTACCCAGATTTTGATCCTTCATGTAATCAATGGTCGCAAGGGTAGCTGTATAGATGGTTGAAACAGGGGTTTCAATATTGAAATGAGTGGCCAGCATATCCCGAACAGTCTCTGGTGTACGGGTTGTATTGTTGGTCACAAAAAGATAGGGAATCTCACGCGCCTGCAGTTCATGAACAAAAGCTTCTCCTGCTGGAATTCGTGATTTTCCTTTGTAAATAGTGCCATCCAAATCAATCAAATAGCCCTTATATTGCATTTATTCTTCCTTTTCTGTATCCGTTTTGTCATGTAACTTTTCTGCATCTACTCGTCCTCCAGCACCATACAAGAGTAGAGCACCAGCATAGAGGACAAACTGTAGGACCAAACCCGTAAAATTGATCCCTTGACTTCCCGATTGGGTAAACAAGAAAGAAGCCACCATAAGGATGACAATGGTCAATAAGAGACCAATGACTGTCGCTTGATCGACACTGATTTGATAAACAGTGCGTTTGCTGCTCCGATTCCGGCCGTCTGACTTGGTTTCCGGTTGCAAACTTTCTACAAAATCTGTCACCAAGGTCGCAGCCAAGCTGACAGTGGTGCTAAAGAGCACCCCTTGGGACAAGCGGTGATAGAAATTGGACCAGAAGGATCCTGATTGGCTAGTAATCCCAATCGAGAAGATCATGACCGGTAAAAGAAAGGCCAGGGTGAAATGGATCCAGACCCGATACCAGCGCACATCTTCTCTTAAAAAGCGATTAAAACTCTCTAAATTTAAGCGATAGCGGAAAAATTTGTAAATTTCCTCTACCAGGATGATGCCCAAAGCACAAAGAGTCAAGAGCCAATCCCCCAACATGTAAAAAGGGTTCTTTTGACGCTTGGCATAGGCCACAACCCGTTTTTGATAGCTTTCAAGCTCCTGTTTTTTATTTTTTAATCTTCTACTTTCCATAAGTCTACCCCTTTTCTTCTATTTCTTCCCACTCAATTTCAGCTTGGGCATTGATATGACCATCTGAAGTAATTTGGTGCTGGGTCTTCAATCCCTCTTGTTCATATTGGGAGGTGATGACACCTCCTGCCAGCACTTCTTTGACATATTTCAGATGGACTTTTTTAGGAACATGGTGGGTCAAGAAGTCTGCTCCCATCACCTCAAAGACCCAGTCCAAGTACTTACTGTTATTGACATGTCCGTTCATATCCAAGTCGTAAAACCGAACCCGGTATTCTTGCTCTAGGCCCCCTTCTAATTCTTTGAAACGGGGGCCACGGATCATGGTTTTTGAAAATTCAGAGTAAAAGGCATCCGTGATTTCGCTCATCACAGGATGAACCTTGCGCGTATCCCGATCCATCAAGACAAAGGTCGCGACCATCTCAATGATGGTATTTCCTGCTTCATCCTTGATATTAAAAGCCCGATAGCAGAAAAGGCGATTGTGGCTCATGGCATAGGTTTCGATAGTGATTTTCTCATCAAAAACAGGGAGACGATCGATCTTCATATTGTAATCCGTGATAATCCAGACTAGATTGTAGTTCTCTAAAATGTACATATCACTCATCCCCAGCTCAATCGATTGCATACCTGATACCTGTAAAGACAGCAAGATCAATTGGGGAATCTTAATATAACCATTGACATCGCTCATATCAAACGGTATTTTCATGCTGTATTCAAATGTTTTTGCCATCTTCTACTCCAAAATAAACTTCTCTGCTACAGTGTCTCCTAAAAAGAGACCTTTCTTGGTCATTCGTACAATGTCTTTGTCAGGTACTAAAAGGCCCTGCTGGGTCAATTCCTCAACCACTGGTCCATATTGTTGGTCAAAATTCACACCAAACTTTTCTTCAAAACGCTTCTTGGAAACGCCTGTTTTCTTACGTAGTCCTAGAAACATCTCTTCTTCCATCATTTCTGTCTGGCTCAACTGTTCTTCTTGGACACGCGCATTTCCCTCTTCGACAGCCTGCATATAGTGACGAATGGGCCCATGATTCTTGTAGCGAACACCATTGACATAGCCAGATGCACCCGCTCCCAGACCATAATACTCAGCATTGTCCCAATACATGAGATTATGTCGACTTTCAAATCCAGGCTTGGAAAAATTAGAAATTTCGTAATGCTCAAAGCCCGCTCGCTCCAACTCCTCAATGATGTACTCGAACATCTCCGCTTCCAGCTCTTCCTTAGGAAGAGGAAGCTTGCCCCGTCTCATGCGATTCATAAAAACTGTGTGGTTCTCCAGAATCAAGCTATAAAGACTCATATGGGGAATATCAAGGGCAAGAGCCTTTGCGACATTCTCTTTGACCTGGTCCATGGTTTGCGTCGGAAGCGCATAGATGAGGTCGATCGATATATTGTCAAAACCAGCCAGCTTCAGACGGTCAATATTGTCATAGATATCCTGCTCCTGGTGGCTCCGACCAATCTTCTTGAGCAAGCGATTATCAAAGGTCTGGACGCCCAATGAAACCCGATTAACTGGCGAATCCTTCAAAACCGCGATCTTATCCGGATCCAAATCACCAGGATTAGCCTCGATAGTGAGTTCTTCCATCTGAGATAGATCAAGCGGCTTGGTCAACTCCTTGAGTAAATACTCTAGCTGATCTGCAGATAAGGCCGTCGGCGTTCCACCCCCAATATAGAGCGTTCGTAGATTTGTTATTTCTTCCCGACGAAATTCTTGGAGCAAATGCTCCAGATAGGCATCGACCGGCTGATTCTTGATAAAAACCTTAGAAAAGTCACAATAATAACAAATCTGGGTACAAAATGGAATGTGGACATAAGCGGACGTTGGTTTTGTATGCATATCTTTAATTATACCATAAAATCCCCCCGATTCCTTAAAGAAAAGGGAATAAGAAGCCAGGAATTCCTTGACAAGAAGGAATAAAAGGAATAGAATAAATTTAATCATATTCGGAGGTAAGGAGATATGAACAACTAAGTTTCGTTAAATAACATACTTTATTTAGTGGACTGCTTGTTCTATCTCTTTTTGTGTACCCTCTTGCCTATTTTCCAACTTTTTTTGGCTATATAAGGTCTTTTTCTGCCTGGGTTCCACTTGAATACAGCTCTACTAAATAGGTAGAGCTGTTTTTTTGCCCCAGTAGAAAGGAATCTTATGTTAAAACTATCCCACCTTACCATCCGCCATACAAAAGATTTACGAGATTTGGTTCGCGATCTGTCCCTAACCATTCATGAAGGGGAAAAAGTTGCCATTATTGGCGAAGAAGGGAATGGAAAATCTTCCTTGCTTCACGTCCTTATATCCCCAAAATCCCTACCAGATTATCTGATCACGGAAGGAGAAATCACCACTTCCTTTCACTCCTATGCTTATATTCCCCAGGCGTTGCCGGAAACATTGAAGAGGAAAACCTTGGAAGAATATTTTTTTGGAGAGGACGAGCTAGACTATGCCACCCTCTACAGACTGGCTGATCAATTGCATTTTAATAGCGAACGCTTTGCAAGCGATCAAGCTATCGGAAGTCTATCTGGAGGAGAAGCCCTCAAAGTCCAACTGCTTCACGAACTTTGTTGTCCTCATGAATTGCTATTTTTAGATGAACCTTCAAATGATCTGGATTTAGAGACCTTGGATTGGCTCCAGCAGATGATCCAAACGAGTCCCCAAACCATAATATTTATTTCCCATCATGAGGATTTTTTGACTCAGACGGCGGATACCATCATACACCTCAGACAGATCAAACACCGCAAGGAAGCTAAAACCATCGTAGAGCACCTAGGATATCAAGACTACAGTAGCCAGAGGGAACAACAATTTAAGCAACAGTCTCAGCAAGCGGCCAACGATCAACGAGCCTACCAAAAAACAATGGAGAAGCACCGTCGCGTCCGTCAGCAAGTCCAAACTTCCTTACGAAATACCAAAGATAGTACTGCTGGACGTCTCCTGGCAAAGAAAATGAAGTCCCTCCTCTCACAAGAAAAGCGCTACGAGCGAGAATTCCAATCCATGACTTCCCAACCCTATGATGAGGAAATCATCAATCTGCATTTCCCTTCCCTCACTCCCTTGTCTCCTCAAAAACGTGTCCTTCTCTTAGATCAGGAAGAGATCGCAATTGGTGATCGTGTCCTAGTCAAGAACCTCTCCCTCACTCTTCATGGGCAGGATAAGATAGGGATTATCGGATCCAACGGTGTTGGGAAATCCACTTTCCTAAAAATGATCTGGGAGATTTTACAGAAGAATGAGAGTATCCGCACTGCCTATATGCCTCAAGATTACACTGAACTCCTCCCTCTGACTCAGACACCCGTTCAATTTCTACAGCATTCAGGCGATCGCGAAGAAATCAACACCATTCAATTGCATTTAGCCTCCCTCAACTTTACCTATTCTGAAATGCACCATCCTATCTCTGAACTTTCTGGTGGCCAGCAAGGAAAACTCTTCCTCCTTCAATTAGTACTCACAAGGCCCCAGTTTCTGCTCTTGGACGAGCCTACTCGTAATTTTTCCCCCACTTCCCAACCAGAAATTCGACGCCTATTCGCAGACTATCCAGGCGGACTGGTTACAGTCTCCCACGATCGGACCTTCCTCAAGGAAGTCTGCCAAAAGATCTATCGTCTGACTGAAAATGGCTTCGTAGAGATAGAGTCGCTCTAACGTAAAAAAAGATTGGCCAAAAAACCAATCTTTTTTCTAATTCTTCCCTGCCTCTTGTCCCATTTCTTGGGTGCGTTTATAGGCAGCTTCCACACCTGCAATAATGTCGCCCCGTAGGCCGACTTGTTCTAAGCGGTTGACTCCTGCGATGGTAGAGCCTCCTGGACTACAAACCGCATCTCTCAAGCGTGCTGGGTGCTCGCCTGTTTCTAACACCATTTGACTGGCTCCTTGGAAGGTCTGGGCGGCCATCTGCAAGGCTTGCTCTCGTGAAAGCCCCAAGGCTACCCCTGCGTCTGCCATAGCTTCGATCATTTGATAGACAAAGGCTGGACCACAGCCTGCCACAGCAGTGGCAGCATCCATCAATGTTTCTTCGATTTCGTAGAGGGCCCCAGCTCCTGCTAGGAGCTCTTTGACTTGGGCTAGTTGCTGATCTGTCACTGCTTGGGAGCGAGCTAGACTGATGACACCTTGACCAATGGCTACGGGCGTATTGGGCATGATGCGAATGAGCCCCACCCGGTCATTTTTAACCACATCCGCCATCTTCTCTAGTTCCAGGCCTGCAGCCATGGAAACCAACAGGAGATTGGAACGATGGCCCAAGATGTCCTGATACTCTTCTAATAAAGGGCAGATCTGGTAGGGTTTGACTCCTAAGAAGATAACCTCCGCCTCTTCAAAAGCCTGTTGAAGAGAAGATGCTGTGCCCCCATACTGGCTGATAAACTCTTCCACCTTTTGAGGTGAACGATTGACCAAGAGCAAGTCTGTGCGAGTCACTTCTTTTGCGACCGCTTTGGCCAGACTAGCGCCCATGTTTCCTAGTCCAATAAATGCTACTTTCATCTCCTACCTCACTTGACCATTTCCAGTGACCAGATACTTATAGCTGGTCAGCTCACGCAAGCCCATAGGACCACGCGCATGGAGTTTTTGGGTCGAGATCCCCATTTCACAACCTAGGCCAAATTGACCCCCGTCTGTAAAGCGTGTAGACGCATTGACATAAACAGCGGCTGAATCTACTTGCTTGGTAAAATAAGCGGCTGTCTCAGGATTTTCAGTCACAATGGCATCCGAATGATGGGTGCTGTGGGCTTCTATGTGGTCCACCGCTTCCTCAACTCCATCAACGACCTTGACTGCTAAAATATAATCTAAAAATTCGGTATCAAAATCCTGCTCCTGCGCTGCTGTCCCCGAAATGATAGCCTGTGCATCCTCATCTAGACGCAACTCAACCGATCTTTCCCGCTCATCCACTAAGCGCTCTTTGACCAAGGGCAAGAAATCAGACGCGATCGCCTGATCGACCAACAAGACCTCCATTGCATTGCAGACAGAGGGGCGACTGGTCTTGGCATTTTCGATAATCGCTAAGGCTTTCTGGAAATCAGCCTCCTTGTCCACATAGATATGAACAATTCCAGTTCCTGTCTCGATCACGGGGACAATGGCATTTTCAACCACTGCTTGGATCAAGCCAGCACCACCACGTGGAATGAGCAAATCGAGATCGCCCTTGGCCTTCATCATAGCAAGGCTGGAAGCTCGACTCGTATCTTGGATCAATTGGAGAAGGTCTGGATTGAGTCCGGCTTCTTCCAATCCAGCCTTAAGAGCGGTCACAATCGCTTGAGCAGAATGAAAGGCATCCCTTCCAGTACGAAGAACCACTGCATTTCCACTCTTGATGGCAAGCGCTGCAGCGTCTGACGTTACATTTGGACGGCTTTCATAAATGATCCCAATGACGCCCATAGCGACTCGAACTTTCTGGATTTCAAGACCATTTTCCAAAACTTCAGTATCCAGCACTTCGCTAATCGGATCTGGCAGATCGATTAAAGCACGGATACCTTCTGCCATCCCTTCAATCCGCTCTTGATCAAGAAATAGGCGATCTAGCATGACTTCAGAGATCTTACCGCGTGCCGCTTCCATATCGATTTGATTGGCTGCTAAAATGGCTTCCGTCGCTTTCAGAAGTTGGCCGGCCATAGCTTCTAAGGCCTGATTTTTAAGAGCTGTACTGGCCGTATTGATGCTTTTCTTAGCCGATTTCGCTAAGGCTAATTGTTCTTGTGTTGTTTCCATACATTTTCCTTTAGAATTCTGTAAAGAGTAAGTCAATCTCAGGAGTTACCGAGATCCAATCATCACGGTGGATCAGGATTCCCTTGGCTTTTTTAGATTGGAGCATATCGCGCACAGCCGACTGGCTGAGACGAACTTTCCCTTTCCCTAGTAATTGTCCTGACTCTTGATGATAGACGCTGACGATGTCTTGATAAGAAAAATCCCCTTCTGCCTTGGTCACACCAGAAATTAATAAGCTCTTTCCGTATTGCAACAAGGCCTCAGCCGCTCCAGCATCCACCCAAAGAGCTCCTTTACTTTCTGCATAAAAGGCTAGCCATTGCTTCTGGGTTTTCAACCCCTTGTCCTCTGCAAGGAAGTAACTACCATCTGCTTGTTCTTGCGCCGCTTCGATCAAGGCATCAGGCTTGAGAGATGAGCAAATATAGACGGGAACTCCTGACTCTGTCGCCAGGGTCGCTGCCTTGAGTTTGGTCAGCATTCCGCCAGTTCCATTGCTACTACCCGCACCTCCAGCCATCTCGATCATCTCGCGAGAAATGTGCTCGATCCGCTCCAAACGCTTGGCTGTTGGATCCTGAGAAGGATTGGCTGTATAGAGTCCATCTACATCCGTCAACAGCACCAAAAGATCCGCTTGGGCCATGGCCGCAACCTGCGCACTCAAGGTATCATTGTCACCAACTTTTAGCTCAGCGATAGAAACCGTATCATTTTCATTGATAATCGGAATCGCCCCACGGTTTAGTAAGACAGAAAGGGCCTGGTGGGCATTCTTATAGCGACGTTGATCCGCAAAGTCATCCTGGGTTAATAAAATTTGTGCAGAAACAATGTTGCGTAAAAGAAGATTAGAGGTATATTCTTCCATCAATAAACCTTGACCAACTGCCGCAGAGGCTTGCTTGTCTGCCACCTTAGTCGGCCGTTTCTTAAAACCAAGGGCACCAAACCCAGCAGCAACCGCTCCTGATGAGACCAAGATCAACTCATGGCCCGATTCGTGTAAGAGAGCCAACTGCTGGGTAATGACCTTGACCTTCTGTCTGGAGAGGCTCCCGTCTGGATTGGTCAAAGACGAGGTCCCTACTTTAAAGACGATTCGTTTTGCTTTCATCGCTATGTTTCTTTCTAATACTATTTATTTCGTATGTAATGAAAGTGAGGCTGGACAAAATCTGTCCAGCTCTCTATGTTTGATAGTAATAACTGTATGACGCAGTGGTTGATTGGCATCTTTGTTCGCTTTTTAGGCTCCAAAGATAACCTAATCAACTGTGCGGGGGTGGGAAAACGAACTCTTTTTAACTAGTCAGAGTTCTTTCCCACTCCCATTCTTCATTATCCTTTTCGAAGGTCTTCCAGCGTTTTCTCAAAGATCGCTGGCACTTCTGCCGTAAATTCCAAAGTCTCTCCTGTGCGAGGGTGGGTAAAGCCAAGTGTCCGCGCATGCAGAAACTGTCCTTTCCCTTTGAGTGTCTTCTTAGGACCATAAGCAGGATCTCCAGCTACTGGATGGCCGATATAGGCCATGTGCACCCGAATTTGGTGGGTGCGACCGGTCTCCAGTTGCAACTCTACTAAGGTGTAATTTCCAAAGCGCTCCAAGACTTGAAAACGGGTCACAGCAGGCTTGCCTTTCGCCGTCACCGCTTGTTTTTTCCGGTCCTTTTCACTGCGACCAATTGGTGCTTCGATCATGCCCCGATCGTTAGGAAGATTGCCATGGACAATGGCCCAATACTTCCGGAGAGATTTTTTGTCTTTTAGTTCCTCTGCTAAGGCGACGTGGGCTTGGTCATTTTTTGCGACCATCAAGAGGCCTGACGTGTCTTTGTCAATCCGGTGGACGATTCCTGGACGCAATTCCCCATTGATTCCTGAAAGGTCTTTGACATGGTATAAAAGGGCATTGACCAAGGTTCCACTGGTGTGGCCCGCACTGGGGTGAACAACCATGCCTTGGGGTTTGTTGACGACGACGACATCCTGGTCCTCATAGACGATGTCTAAGGGCAGATCTTCTGCTTCATAGCTGACCTCTTCCACTTCTGGGACTTCATACTGGATGATGTCTCCTTCTCTGACCGTATACTTAGCTTTTTTCACAGTTCCATTGACCAGAACTTTTCCTTCTTTGATCTGCTCATTGGCTACAGTTCGTGATAAGGGAGTCAAATCCGCCAAAGCCTTATCCAGTCGCGCACCGGCTACTTCAATTTTAATTTCCATGCGTTTCCTCTTTCAACATCAGGATCAGGAGCAAGAAAACTCCAACTGTCAAATAACTATCTGCTACATTAAAAATGGCAAAATTCATAAAATCCAGGTGGAACATATCGACCACAAAGCCTTGACGCAGGCGATCGATAAAATTTCCCAAGCCACCAGCAATGACTAAGGTCAAGCCCGTCACCATCCAAAGCGACCCCTTGAGGTGCTTATAAAGATAGTAAAAGGCCCCCACCATCACGACTAGAGTGATGAGGGTAAAGAACCATTGCTGATTTTCAAGAAGCGAAAAAGCTGCACCTGTGTTTTGAAGATAGGTCAGGCTGACCACATGGGGAATAAAAGACTTAACGACACCCAGTGGAATGTTCTTGACTACATACCATTTGACCAACTGATCCAGTAGGACCAATAGCACGATTGCTACCGGAACCATTGTTTTTCTCTTCATTTCTTACCTCTTTTGATCAAAATACTCTACCATGACCTCGACAAACTTCTCTGCTACAGGGGAAAGATCCATCTCTTCGCGTTTGACATAGACCATTTTATTGTCCAAGTTGTCTTCTAAAGGAATCACGGTAATGCCATTCACTGACTGGCTATCTAAAAAGCCTGACCCTGTCGCATAAGCATCTGTCCGTTCTAAGATCCCATTCAAGGTAGCCCGGTCGGTTACATTGAACATTTGGGAGCTCGAACTGGTATCGACAAAGTTCTCTGAATAATAGAGGTACTCATCTTTTTCTTGAGTAAAGCGAACAGTTGCCAACTGAGCTAGATCTT
>ERZ773006.540-NODE-540-length-17130-cov-10.7421_pt1 | contig 17130 bp, 13 predicted proteins | sample MGYA00580843_ERZ773006 | MGnify/ENA primary metagenome ERZ773006 (study PRJEB29015, sample SAMEA2738011) | human oral metagenome | biome: human oral; feature: human-associated habitat; material: dental | place: China | collected 2052 ... | reverse complement strand
TAAGCTAAGTCAACAAGTTCTGTACTAGTAACTTTTTTCTCACGAATTAGTTTTGCAAGTTCAAGAGCACTTTTTTGTTTATATTCAGCTACAGTAAAAGGTATAGTTGGTTTAGCTGATTCTTTGTTTTCAACATCAGTACTGTTAGTAGGCTCATTATTTTTATTGTTTTCAGGTTCACTATTAGTAGTACTTGCTGTAGTATTAGTAGCAGTTGGTACTACATTATTGGCAGTAGTATCAACACTAGTTGGTTTTACATTAGTAGTAGTAACGTTAGAAGATGTTGTAACTTTATCATCACTTGCCTTAGCTTGATTATCGTTAGCTATTACTGGAAATAATGTTGCAGCTGCAAAGGCAGGTATAAGTACATATTTAATTTTGTTTTTTTTCATTTTTAGCTCCTATTTTAAATAATTGTTAAAACCTTGAAAAAGCTTTCTACATACAATTATACTCCGATACTGATTATCAATCAAGAAAATAGTTAGATGAAATGAAAAAAATATTAACATGGTTTTTCATAGAGATAGAATAGTAGTTAAGGATAGAGAAAAATATTTTTTGAAAATAAAATAAATACGGTTAACTATAGGAGTTAACCGTATTTATATATACTTACTTAAATACTAATTATTTTTTTTGCGTTTTAATAGTCCTATTAAAGTAAGGAATGAAAGTCCAATTGCTGATAGGAAGTTGTTTGTGCTTTCTCCTGTATTTGGAAGAGTTTTAGGAGTTGAATTTAATTTAGTTGAGTTTGTATTTACTACTTTTTTCTCTTCTTTAACAGATGTATTTAGTGAATTTTCAGATTTACTTGGAGTAGTAATAGTCCCATTGTTGATATTTAAAGTTGGTAATTCTGCAACAGTAGGTGCGTAAGTTGGAACTGCGTATTCAAATTTAGTTCCGTCTTCATTAATTCCGATTTTATTTCCATCTTCTGAAACATTTGTACTTCTAATAGCTGGATTCATTTTGAATTGGTGTTTATCTTGGAAGTATTGACCAATTTCTAGAAGAATTTTCTCAGAGTTATTTTTAGCAGCGAACATAACTCCAAATGGTAGATTTTTATCACTTAGATATGTAGGTAAAGAGATTGCTGGATTTCCAGATAAATTAAATACCCAAGTATATGGAGAACGTCTTGTCATCGGTAACCATTGTTTAGTTAATAAATTAAATCTTTCTTTTGGATCTTTAATTTTGTTAATATTATATAGTTGTTCTTCAACTTCTGGATCTACATAAGGATCAACCTTTTTGTCATTTGATGGAGCGGTAACTGCGTTAGTTGGCACTAAGAATAGATCATATTTTTTATAAAATGCATTCATTTGATCTATAAATGTAGATAATGGTTTTACTGAAGAAATATCAGTGTTAGCATTTGGACCCATATAAGAAGATGTTCCTAATGCATAAGTCGCAGGATCTAGTTGACGTTTGTTTTGTTCTGTTACGTTTTTAACAGCGGCAACATAACCTTCTTCACCAACAGCACCTACAGTATATGTTTTAATTCCTTCGTATCCATCGATAGGGAATTCTTTAACCTCTTCAACAGTAAATCCTTCTTTTCTTAGGAAGTCAACTGTTTGTAAAATAGCTTTTTTACCAACTTCACTTAATTCAAGATCTTTAAGAGGAGTTTTAAGAGTATATGCAATTTTTAATTTTTTAATGTCTTTAGGTGGTTCGATTAACGTATCAGGTTTGCTAATCTTAGTTTTATTAAAGAATGCTTTAGCATCTTCGATAGTTTTTACTAGTGGGAATTTTACTACATGACCAGTAGGTTTTAAACCGATAAGACCAGTCCATGAAGAAGGAATACGGATAGATCCTCCAGCATCACTACCACTAGCTATAGGTACCATACCACTAGCTACGGCTCCAGCACTACCACCTGAAGATCCTCCAGTATTACGGCTAGGATCCCATGGATTACCAGCAGGTCCAAATAATTTTGAATCAGTAATATTTCTAGTACCAAGTTCAGGAGTGTTAGTTTGTCCAAGGATAACAAAACCTAATTTAGCAAATTCTGTGGCTACAGGACCACTCTTATCTGCTATTTTTCCTTTATTTAGATATACCCCTTTAGTATAATCACCATTTTTTAATTCATCAAGACCTTTAATTAAAGTTGGAACACCTAAGAAAGGTTGTTCTTTCCAATCTACAGGATTAGCAGCTAGTTTACCAGCACTAATACGATTATCTATTTCTTTAGCTGTTCTATATGCTTCATCAACAATAGCTTTAGGAATTTTTCCATTTTCAGTTGTTAGTACAGCATTTAATTTAGGATTTTCTTCTGCAATAACTTTATAAGCTAAGTCAACAAGTTCTGTACTAGTAACTTTTTTCTCACGAATTAATTGAGCAAGTTCTAGAGCACTTTTTTGTTTATATTCAGCTACTGTGAATGGAACTTTTGGTTTAACATTTTCTTTGTTAACGATACTGGCACTGTTAGTTGGCTCAGCATTAATTACTGGTGTTGGTTTTACGCTGTTAGCTGGACTAGCAGGGGTAGTAGGTGTTGTGTCTGCAACATTGTTAGTAGTAGGAACATTAGATGGTTTTGCACCAGTAGTTTCTGGTTTACTAACAGTTGAAGGTGTAGCAGTTTTATCCTCATTAGCTTTAGCTTGATTATCGTTAGCTAAAACAGGGAATAATGCTGCAGCTGCAAATGCTGGTATAAGAACGTATTTAATATTATTTTTCTTCATTTTTAACTCCTATTTTAAAATAAAATATTTAAATAAATGATTGAAGCTTGAAAAAGCTTCCTATTTACGATTATACTCCCGTAATGATAATCAATCAAGTAAATTATTTTCTAAAATAAAAAAAAATATAAGTGACTTAATAACATTTTTTTATTATTACATCTTAAGTCACTTATATTTTTTATTTAAATTAATTTGTTATTGTTCTTAAATTAGTATCCTTTTAAGGCGTTCAAACGAGCTTCTGATTGCCCTTTACCATCTTTTTTCTCACCTTGGTATACTGCAGATTCCCATGATCCGTACATAGGGTTAGGGAAGATGATGAATTTATCACCAAATTCTGCTTTTAATTGTTCAAACATTTTATCTCTATCAGCTTCTGATTTAGTAGAGAATTCAGCGAAGTCGACTAAGTTATCACCAAATAACATAACAAGGTTAGTGTGTTTTAAAACTTCTTGACGACGTCCTTCTTTAGATTTATCACCTTCTTTTTTGAACATTAGGTGATCGCGACCTTGAACAGGTAGTCCTTGTGCTTCAAGGTTTTTAATAGTTGCATCCACTTGAGCATCTGTTCTATCTGAGATGTAGTAGATTTGAACTTTGTTTTTATCTGCAAATTGTAGGAATTCTTTAGCTCCAGCTACAGGTTTCGCTTCTGCTTTTTGAACCCATTCATCCCATAATTTAGGATTAAATGCAGTTCCATCTTTAATCATTTTTACTTGGAATGGAATGTTGCTTAATACTGTTTCATCAATATCTAATACGATAGAATAAGGTTTATCAGTAGGCTGTTTTAATAATTCTTTTAATTTATTAGTAGCAACGTTATAACCTTGTTGGTATAAAGCATCTACTTCAGCAGCATTTTGATACCATAGCGTTCCCATTGTATTTTCTCTTGATCTAAGTTGATCATAAGTAAGAGTTATTTTATTATCTCCACTCTTATTTTCTTCTTTTTTTTCTTCAGTTTTTTGTGCACATCCAGTTGCAAGAACAACTGTAGCTAATACTGAAGAAATTGACATAACAAGTTTTTTATTTTTCATAATATATATAGCTCCTTTTGTTATCTACATATACAAGTATAAGATATAAATATATAAAATTCAATGTGAAATTATTTTTAAAAAATTTATAAATTAAATATTTTTTTATAGAAAATAAAAGTAAGTTAAGTAAACGCTTTAATCAATGATAATTAAATAAAAATAATATTATTATTTTTTTTGGTAGTTAATGAAAGGATTTCAGAAAAATTATTTATATTCTAAAATATATAAATAATAGTGAAATATTACTGAGAAAAAATAATAAAAATCATAGAAAGAACTGAAAAGTAGAAAAATATATACATTTAATTCTTTATAGTTACTTTATTTACATATTGTAAAATTAGATTGTTTATTGTACCATATAATTGTATGAGAAAAGAAAATGTTTTCTCAACTAAATAAGAAAGGATTAATATATTATGAAAAGAATACTTAAGTATGTTTCTATATTGCTAACAGCAGTATTAGTAGTTCTAGGGATAACTGCTTGTTCGCCAACTAGTAAACAAAGTACAGAATCTACTCAAGTGCAAGATTTAAGCTTTGATCAATTAAAAGAAAAATCAAAAGGAACTACAGTAAACTTTTATGGATATGGAGGAAGTGAACTAACTAATAATTGGGTAGATAAAGAACTTGCTCCTATGGTGCAAAAGAATTATGATATTAAACTTAATCGTGTTGGAATGAACATCGATGAAGTGTTGAATCTTATGATTAATGAAGATAAAGCAGGAAAAAAAGATGATGGAAGTGTTGATTTAATTTGGATTAACGGGGAAAACTTCTATACTGCTAAAAAGAATAATTTATTATTTGGACCATTCGCTAATAAACTACCTAACTTCGAAAAATATATTGATGCAAATTCAAATGATGTTAAAAGTGATTTTGGTTATCCAACAGAATTTTATGAAGTTCCATACGGTAAAGCCCAGTTTGTTATGATTTATAATTCAGATAAAGTAAAAGAAGCTCCTACAAGTTTAGAAAAATTGAAAGAGTATGTTAAAGCTCATCCAGGAAGATTTACATATGCAGCTATGCCTGATTTTACATCTTCAGCATTTGTAAGAAACGTAATTTCAAATACAGTAGGTTATGAACAATTTATGACAATGGAAGCTGATTATGAAACAGTTAAAAAAGCTGTTAAACCAGCAATGGATTATTTAAAAGAAATCAAACCATATTTATGGAATCAAGGTAAAACTTATCCAGCTGATACTCCTGCTTTAGATAATATGTTTAAAGATGGAGAAGTCGACTTTACAATGAGTTACAATCCTAACTCAGCGTCTGCAAACATTGAAAAAGGAACTTTCCCTAAATCAACTAAAACATTCTTATTTGATAAAGGAACTATTGGAAATACGCATTTTGTTGCAATAGCTAAAAACTCTAAGAATAAAGCTGGTGCAATGTTAGTTGCTAACCAAATTATTTCTGCTGAAGCACAATTATCTAAATACAATCCATCTGTATGGGGAGATATGCCTGTATTTGATATTAACAAATTAAGCAGTGCAGAAAAGAGCCAATTAGATGGAATTAAACTAGGTGTTGCTACTTTACCACAAAGTGAATTAGTTAAAAAACGTATTCCAGAAATGCCTGCAAAACTAGTTCCAATCTTTGAAAAAATCTGGGAAGAAGAAGTTTTAAATGCTAAATAAAAAAACAAAAATTATAGTTATGGTAGTTCCTGCCATAACTATAATTTTATCCATATTATTTTTATCGTTATATACAGGAATAAGTCAGAGTCTAGGGTATTTTCCCGAAATAGGAATGACAGATATAACGTTAGATTTTTATAAAAAAATACTACATTCAAAAACATTTTTATTAAGTATTAAATTTACTTTTATATATTCTTTTGTATCAGCTATTTTATCTATAATAATAGGAATATTGCTATCAATAATTATTAATAAATATAACAGTAAAATGGCTGAAAGAATAATGAATATCCCAATTGCTGTACCACATATGATATTTGCATTAGTTGTTATTCAATTATTGTCACAAACAGGATTGGTTTCTAGATTAGTGTATAGTATGGGGTTATTGAATAACCAGGAAAGTTTTCCACTATTATTATTTTCTGAAAATTCTATTGGGATAATAGTATGTTATTTAATAAAAGAAATACCGTTTGTTACGGTAACATTAGCTGCTGTACTGAGAAGAATAAATAGTGATTACTATAAACAGGCAAGAAGTCTAGGTGCATCTAAATTTAATGTCTTTAAGAAGATAACATTACCATTAATGTTACCAAATATTTTTTATATGTTCATTATTATTTTTATATATGCATTTGGTGATTATGAAGTACCACAATTATTGGGACCTAGTTCTCCTAAGTCATTAGCGACACTAAGTTATAATGCATATACTAATCCGTTATTAAGCGATAGACCAGAAGCGATGGCATATAATATGGTGATTTTTGGTATTGGTATTATCTCTACAATTGTTATGATATTTATATTTAAAAAAATGGTTAAAGTTGGTGAAATCAATGATTAAAAAGATTTTAGAAGGTAGTATAATAATATTTTTTTCAATTTTATTGCTACAATTTGTTGCTTGGGCATTTGTTGAAAATTGGAATTACCCAAACATTTTTCCTAGTGAAATTTCATTTAGGATGTGGGATACTGCATTAAGTAAAAAAGAATTATCTACTCTTGGATTTAGTGTATTACTTTCAGTGACAGTAACATTTCTTAGTGTAATTATTGCTTATCCAATAGCAAAGGCGTTAGCATTATACGAGATTAAATATAAGGGAATTATTAGGTTTATATTGATAATACCATTTTTAATTCCTATGACTTCAATATCGATGGGTATTCATTTATCATTTATTAAGTTAGGTATAGCAAATAATGTAATAGGAGTGATTTTGTTAGAATTATTTGTATGTATACCTTATGCAGTTTTAGGACTTGAACCTATAATAAAAATTGTAGGGGATGATATAGAAAAACAAGCAAGAAGCTTAGGGGCTAGTAGTTTCATGACATTTAGAAAAATTACACTTCCACTTATATCACCAGGTCTAGTAATAACGTCTACTCTGGTGTTTTTAGTATCTATTAGCCAGTATTTCGTAGTGTCTTTAATAGGAGGGGGTAGTGTAAAAACATATACCTTAATTATGTTCCCTTATATTTATGCTAAAGACAGACATATTTCATCGATTTATGGGATAATCTTTTTAGTAACATGCGTGATTGTAATTATGGTGTTTAGATTCATGATAAGTTGGATATATAAGGAGAAAAAATGGAAATTTTAACTTTAAAAAATATAAGTTTTTCATATAAAGATAAGGTGATTTTTGATAATTACAATTTTGTGGTGAATAAAGAAGAGATTATAGCTATAATTGGTCCATCAGGTTGTGGTAAATCAACCTTGCTAAAAATAATAAATGGATTAGAGACTGAATATAGTGGAGATGTACTTTTGAATGGGGTTAATGTGAATAATATTCCTGTAAACAAAAGGGATATTGTTCTAATGTTCCAAGATAATTTATTATTTCCACATATGACAATTTTTGAAAATATTGAATTCTCATTAAAAATGAAAAAATATCCTAAACATGAAATTAAAAAAATGGTAGAGGAAGTTGCAAGGGATATTCATTTAGAAGATAAGTTAAATAAGTATCCTAAAGAATTATCAGGAGGACAGCAAAGGAGAGTTGCCTTAGCACGAGCGGTTATATCAAAACCAAAATTGTTATTGCTAGATGAACCTTTTACTGGATTAGATAAAGAGATTAAATTAGAGATAATGAATTTAGTGAAGATTATAAGAGAGAAATATAATACATCAATAGTCTTTGTTACTCATGATTTATCTGAAGCGGAATATTTAGAAGCGAAATGTATTGAGTTTAAAAAAGGGGAGAGTCTTTAATGAAAGTAATTTATGATTGTGATAACACCATGGGAATTAACTATAGAGATATTGATGATGGATTAACTTTGTTATATCTTTATAAAAATCCTCATGTTGATTTATTAGGAGTTTCACTAACATTTGGTAATGATATTTTAGAAAAAGTAATCGAAAGCACAAAGGCATTAGTTTCTAAGTTTAATATAGATATTCCAGTTTATTTTGGGAATAAAAATGAGGAGAGTTTTTTAGAAAATTCTGCGGCAAGGTTTCTTGTAGAAGAAACAAAAAAACATCCAAATGAAATTACAATTTTGGCAACTGGATCTTTAAAAAATATTGCCGATGCTTATCTTCTAGATAATAAAGTGTTTGAGAGAATAAAAAATATTGTGATTATGGGAGGTATTACTGAACCATTGATAATAAATAAAAAGGTAATGAATGAATTAAATTTATCAGTAGCTCATAATAGTTCTTTTGAGGTTCTTTCAAATGTGAAGAATCCAGTTATCTTAACGGGGAATACTTGTTTAGAGTCTAAATTATTTTTAGATGAAGTTAAGGGTATAATTTCATCTTTTAAAGGATACAGCATAGAATTATATGAAGAATGTAAACAGTGGATAGAATACCATAGTAAAGATTATAATATTGATTACATAATAATTTGGGATTTATTAACTGCGGTATATGTCACTAACCCTGAAATATTTATAGATGAAGAATATTTAGTAGAGATAAATAGGGATTATTTAAAATCTGGTTTTCTAAAAATAGCAAAATGTAACTCTAAGAAAATAGTTATACCGAAATTAGAGGATAGAGAAAAATATATTGAGATTGTAAAAAAAACATATGAATTGAAATAAATGTGAAAAATCTATTGTTAAGTAATTTTAACAGTAGATTTTTATTTTCTAATGGATTAATTTTGAATAGTTTAAAATAATATGATTACAAAATTAAATTTAATATATAAATAATTAATAATTAGATAATATCAATAAGATATGATAAAAAATATAAAATATCCCCTTTATAAATAGAAATTATGTAAACTATTGAGTGTTGAAAGCGTATTTAAAATGTTGTATTATAAAAGATGTATAATATAACTAATAATTACTAATTAAATTTAATATTTAAAAATTTTTAAAAATATAAGTTAAAGTAATTAAAGGATATTATAAATTAAAATAAAGAGGTATTAAATTATGAATACAAAAAAAATAATTACTTTAATAATGATGGGGGCATTAACTATAGGTACAGTTGGATGTGCAAATAATAGTAACAATGGAGTAACAAGTGGAAAGCATAAAGATACTATTGTTTATGGGATTTCTACCTCTCCTTCTGGTGTATTCAATCCATTATTAGCAGATTCAAAATATGATGATGCAGTAGATTCAGTTGTTTATAGTTCATTATTAAAATTAGATAAAAACCAAAATGTAGAACCCGATTTAGCTGAAAGTTATAAAGTATCTGACGATAATCTTAAAGTCACATTCAAATTAAAAAAAGATCTAAAATGGAGTGATGGGCAAAAATTAACTGCAAAAGATGTTGAGTTCACATTAAAATCATTGGCTCACAAAGACTACCAAGGAGCAAATTATAATTTTGTTAAATCAATTGTTGGAGCAGAAGATTATAATGCAGGGAAATCAAAAGAAATCCAAGGTATCAAAGTAGTAGATGAAAGTACTATTGAATTAACATTTGTTAAAGCTTATTCACCAGCATTAATTAATATTGGTACAACAGGAATTATTCCAGAGCACATTTGGAAAGATGTTGAACCAGGTAAATGGAAAACAGCAACAGATAAGTTGAAAAAACCTGTCGGAAGTGGGCCGTATAAATTAGAATCATTTACAGAAGGAAGCGAAGTTAAATTTGTAAAAAATGATAATTATTATGCTGGAAAACCAAAAACAGAAAAACTAGTTTATAAAGTAGTTAACGATGATACAGTAGGAGCAGAGTTGAAAAATGGAGGAGTAGATATAGCTGATGTTTCTAATTTGAAAGATGCTGATAGAAAAGAACTAGAAAAAAATAAATTTGTGATGAAAAAATATGCCAATAATCTATTCCAATACATGGGAACAAATTTAAGAAATAAAACTCTTCAAGATAAGAATATTAGAGAAGCATTCATCTATGCTTTAGATAGAAAATCTATGGTAGATAAACTGTTAGAAGGTAATGGTACATTAGTTAATACACCTATGTTATCTTCATCTTGGGCATATCCTAAAGCTGAAAAACTAGAAAAATATGACTTTAATGTTAAAAAAGCTAAAGAATTATTAGAAAAATCAGGATATAAAGATACAAATAACGATGGTTATGTAGATAAAGATGGTAAAAATCTGGAGTTCACTTTAGATGTACCAACAGGAAATAAATTAAGAGAACAAACTGCTCAAATTATTCAAGAGAACTTGAAACAAGCAGGGATTAAAATTAATTTAAATACTATGGAATTCAAAGCATTAATGCAAAAAGTAGTTGCAAATCACGAATTTGAGTTATATATGATGGGGAACAACTTACCTGCTGATCCAGATTTAACATCTTATTGGAGCTCAAAAGCTGTAAGTGATGTTAAAGGTAAAGAAGGATGGAATATATCTGGATTGAAGAGTGCAGAAGTAGATAAATTCTTAGAAGAAGGTATTAGTTCATTTGACATAGAAAAACGTAAAGCAGCTTATGAGAAATTTGGAATATACATGAATAAAGAGCTTCCATGGATTTACTTATACGAACAAAATATTGTTAAAGCATTCAATCCAAAATTAAAAGGTTTCGAACCTTCAACATTAAGAGACTTTTCTGACGCAGCTAATTGGGAAATAGAAAAATAAAAAAATGAGAACAAGAGGATGTGTCTGCATCCTCTTGTTAGTAATTAGAGGTGATATATTTGTTAAAGTATATTTGTAAAAAATTAATATTGTCCATTTTTGTTATATTTGGAATATCATTAATAATATTTGTTTTAATAAATTTGCAACCTGGAAATCCGTATAGCTCAATGATTAATCCGAATGCCTCACCAGAAGTTTTTGAAAATATGCTTAGGAATTTGGGCTATTATGATCCATTGTATATTAAATATTTTAAGTGGTTGGTTAATATGTTAAATGGTGAGTTTGGATATTCGATAAACTTTTCTCGTCCAGTAACAGAAGTAATATTTAATAGACTTCCTAATACATTGATATTATCAGGTGTATCGATAATGTTTACGCTTATTATTAGTATAGTACTAGGATATGTTTCAGCTGTAAAAGAAAATAGTATATTAAACAAGTGTATATCAATTTTTAGTTTTATAGGTATATCAATTCCTACATTTTTTGTCGGATTACTTGCTATAAAATGGTTGTCTTATGATTTAGGCATTTTCCCAACTTCTGGAATTTCAGATGCCAGGGAGAATAAAGAAGGGCTTGCTAGAGTATTTAATGTATTATACCATACGATATTACCTGCACTAGTATTATCATTAACTCAAGCAGCAAGTTTTACACAATACATAAAAGAAGAGTTTATTTCAGTAAAAAATAGTGACTATATATTGTTGGCAATATCAAAAGGAGAGTCATATAAAAGGGCTATGATTACACAGGGATTCAGAAATATGTTAAATCCAATTTTAACATTATTATTTATACAAATTCCAACGTTATTTTCGGGAACGTTAATAACAGAAACTATATTTGTTTGGCCCGGTATCGGAAAATTAAGCTATGATGCAATATTAAATCGGGATTATCCTTTAATAATGGGAATACTCTTTATTGCTTCAATAATAATTATAGTTTCTAACTTATTAGCGGATATCTTGTATATTCTTAATGATAAAAGAATAAAATATTAGGCAGGTGTAACATAAAGTATGAAAAATAAATATTTGTTATATATAGGAATGTTAACTATGGGAACAATAATACTATCTACAATAATACTCCCTTTTATGATTTCATTGGATTTTGAGAAAATAGATTTATTTAGTTTGAATTCTTCTCCATCAAAAGAGCATTTATTAGGGACAGATTCTTTGGGTCGTGATGTATTTTCTAGGATTGTTTACGGTGTAAGGGTGTCCTTATTGGTTGGTATATTTGCGACATTTTTCCAACTTATAATAGGTGTAGTTATAGGTGTTTTGGGAGGATATTTTAAAGGGAAAATTAGTTTATTTATATCAATAATTATAGATGTATTTATGAGTTTTCCTTTTTTAATAATTGGTATTGTAATTTCTTCTATTTTAGGGCCAAGCATAGTAAATGTAATTATTATTATTAGTATTTTTCAATGGACTGAAGTAGCAAGGATAATACGAGCAGCAGTTTTAAAAGTTTGTGAAGAAGATTTTGTAAAAAGTTCTAGGATCATTGGTTTTGATTTTATAAGAATTATTAGATTTCATGTAATTCCAAATATTTTGAAACAAATAATTGTAGCATCTACTATAGCAATGGCTAATGCTGTACTAATTGAAGCTTCGTTAAGTTTTTTAGGATTGGGTGTAAAACCACCAATGCCTAGTTTAGGAAATATATTGGAATCTGCTCAAAATATAACAGCTATTCAAAATTATTGGTGGCAATGGATTCCTGCCGGGATAATTACAGTTCTTATTGTTTTTAGTATAAATTCAATTGGTAGAGGTTTAGAACAGATATATAAGTAGGAGGGAAAATGTTAGAAGTAAGAGATTTAAAAATTAAATTAAATGATAAGATATTGGTAGAAAATATAAATTTTGAGTTAGAATCTGGAAAAGTTCTTGCATTGGTAGGAGAATCTGGAAGTGGTAAGAGTATTATTTGTAGAAGTATACTGGGATTAAATAAGTATGTGAATGATGAATTAATCACAGAAGGAAAAATACTCTTCAGAAGTATGGATTTATTAGAGATAAAAGAAAAGGAATTTTCTAATATAAGAGGTAAGGAGATATCTATGATATTTCAAAATGCAATATCTACATTGAATCCACTTAGAAAAATTGGGAATCAAATAGCGGATATTTTCAATATTCATTCATCATTATCAAAAGCTGAAATTAAAAGTAATGTTTTAAATTTATTAAAAGATGTGAAATTAGAAAATTACAAGGATGTATATAATATGTATCCCCATGAATTAAGTGGAGGCATGGCTCAAAGGATAGTTATAGCAATTGCAATAGCACTAAAACCTAAACTTATTATAGCTGATGAACCAACCACTTCTTTAGATTCGAGAACACAAGAAGAAATTTTAAATTTATTATTAGGTCTTTCTAGAAAAAACAATACTGCTATATTATTTGTAAGTCATGATTTAGAAGCGACTAGATTAATAGCTGATGAGATAATCTTACTGAAGAATGGAGAGATAATAGAATCACAAAATGTATATAATTTTTTCAATTCACCTAAAAGTTCATACGCTAAAAAATTATTAGACTGTACAATTTTGAAAAAATTACCTAATAATAGATTTTATACAGGAGAGGATTAGAGTGTTAAGGGTAGAGAATATATGTAAACAATTTAATGATAAACAAGTATTATCTAATATATCTTTTTTACTAAAGGAGAATGAAATATTAGGGGTATCTGGTATTTCAGGTATTGGGAAATCGACTTTAGCTAAAATATTAGTGAATATTGAAGAGATGGATAGTGGAAGAGTATATTATAATGATGAATTAATTCTTAGTAATTCTTTTTCTATTTTTCAAGATAAAAAAAGTGGGAAAAGAATCCGTAAAGAAATACAGTATATATTTCAAAATCCATATTCATCGTTAGATAAAAAACAAAAGATAGGAAGGACACTAGAGGAAAGTATACAGGTGCAATTCTCATTAACTAAAATCGAAGTATTAAATAAGATTAATGAGTTATTAAATAAATGTAACTTAACCACAGATATATTATCAAAATATCCTCAAGAATTAAGTGGAGGACAATTACAACGAATCAATATAATAAGAGCATTGTTATTAGAACCTAAGATATTAATTTGTGATGAAATAACAGCTTCTTTAGATGTATTTACTCAAAATGAAATTTTGAATCTGTTATTAGATTTAAAAGATGAATATAACTTAAGTTACTTATTTATTACACATAGTAATGTAATTTTGGATAAATTTTGTGATGGGGTTATCGAATTAAAATAACTGAGTATAAAATATTAAAAGAGTATTAAAAAATCATAGGATAATAAAAAATATCGACTGAAATAATCAAGTTTCAGTCGATATTTTTTATATATTAATAAGTCTTAGTATCTTATCATAATAAGTATAATCATTTTCTAAAATATTTTTTTCATTTTTCACAAGTTCGGGTTCATCGGTAATAATAGCATCTGCGGAACTTTGTAAATATTTGGTAATTAACGCTGGATCGTTTATAGTCCATACAAAAACTTGTTTATTTTCTTTTCTAGCTTGCTCGACTAGACGATCTCTATACGAGAAGTCTTCTATGACGAAAAAGTCAACATTACTATGATGAAAATTTCCGAATTGAAGAGGAATAACATAACCAGTTTCTAAGTTTGGTACTTTTGTTTCTAGCTCTTCCATAACTTTAGAGTTTAATGACATAAACTTATAATTTTCAAGTTTTAATCTCTTAATTTCATCAATTAATATGTCGATATAATTAGATGGTTCAGCTCCATGGGGTTTAAGTTCGATTACAAGCTTCATGTTTAATTCTTTTGCTTTATTTACAAATTCTTCTAATGATGGAATTTTACTAGTATAATAACCTTGTTTAATTGTTAAACCTACTACTTCATTAAAATTCATATCTTGAACTCGCTTATTCAATCCTGCAAGTCTTTTTAAATTATAATCGTGCATAACTACAAATTTATTGTCTTTTGTTAGAATAATATCAAATTCTACGTAATCAGCACCAACTTCAGCCGCCCCTTCAAGCGCTTCTATTGAATTCTCTACACCTTTAGCAACATATCCACGGTGAGCGATAGTCACAATGTTTTTGTTAACACCATTTCCGTATATATTAAAACCATTCACAAGAACGGCAACAACAATAATTATAGTGGTTAGTGTTACTACCAATCTTGATTTTTTCTTATTTTCATTAAGATTATTAACAAGTTTTTCGGATATTTCGTTATGATCTATTAGAACTGTTATTAATGAAGTTATAACCGTTACTTTTGAAATAACACCTAAAAAGAAGATAATTCCACTTATCGACGAGAAAAATAGTGTTTGTATAATTGGATTATTACCATCTTTATCGAAATAGATACAAATGTATGTAATTACACCAGTTAAAACTGCAGCAATTAATAAATATATTATTTCAAATAATAGTATAGTTAAGACTAGTTTTCTTTTACCAGTTTTTGTAAGTTCCCAACTTCTTTTAATACTATCTAGTATATTTTCATCTCCAACAGCAGTTAGTGGAAGGGTAAAAATTAGTCGAAGATTCAGATAAGCAAAAACTATCATAATTAATCCCCATACAATAAGCCCACTGTTAGTCTTCATAATTTCACTACTTATAAATTTTGGTATAAATAAATTCTTTGCAAGAACAGATTTTACTCCAAAATTTATCGTGGGTATGGTTATTAAAAAGTAAAATATAAAAAATAAGGTTTGAAACCCTGCAAGATTCTTCGTCTTATTCCACGCATTGTCTAATATACTTCGAAAAGAATATTGTTTTTCTGTTAATTGACCGTAAATGGTGAAGGTCAATATAGAAAACTCAATAAACATAAAAAATGCTACAATAAGAACTAGTAAGTTTAAAATTATAAAACTATAGGGATTAGTGAGGATATGTAGAATATTGTTTTTATCTAAATGCTCTTCACCTGCAAGAGTAAGAGCAAGTTGAAAAATTCTAGAAATAATCCATAAACCACAAATAAGCATTAGCTGAATAATTGCGGCAATAGATATATATGTAAATTTATAACGATTTATATTTTTTAGAACATTGGAAAATAAATTATAAATCTTAAAATCCATGACAACCTCACTTTCTATAGTGTTTTTATGCTATTTGATTATATCAAAATTACTATTTTCAAGCAAGAAATAGAAGTGTTAAAAAATAAATATAGTAACGTTACCGTTTCTCTTGACATTTGTTAGCGAAGAGGTGTACAATAGAAAAAGTAACGTTACCATTCTTGTTTGGTAATTGTTAAATGTTATTATATAAATTAAAAATAAAAAGGAGAAATAACTATGGATTTAAAAAAAGTTGTAACTGAAGTAGTTGAACATAGTGGTGGTGAAAAAAATATTAGCTCTGTTGTTCACTGTGCAACTCGACTTCGTATAGAATTAAATGATGAGAATAAATACAACAAGGAAAAACTTGAAGATATTGAAGGAGTTAAAGGTGTATTCTTTAATAATGGACAACTTCAATTAATCTTTGGAAGTGGATTAGTTCAACAAGTTTTTGCTAAGTATAACGAGGTTTACAAAGGCGGAGCTTCAAGTGAAGATGAAGGAGAAAAAACTACAAGTAAGAAACGTAAAGGAAATCCACTACAACGTTTTGTAAAAATGTTAAGTGATATTTTCGTTCCGATTATTCCAGCGATTGTTGCTGGTGGTCTTTTAATGGGTATTAACAACGTATTAACAGCGAAAGATCTATTTTACACTGGAAAATCAGTTATTGAGGCTAACCCTGGTATTGCAGGTCTTGCAGATATGGTTAACGTATTTGCCAATGCGCCGTTTGTATTCTTACCAGTATTAATTGGGTTTTCTGCAACTAAACGTTTTGGTGGAAATCCATATTTAGGAGCTGCTCTTGCAATGTTAATGGTTCACCCAGATGTGATGAACTTTTACGTATTTGGTAAATTAGATCCAGCTACAAACCAACTTCTTGCACCAGCATTAGATATCGTTAATCAAAGTGGTCAAGCGGTAGATGGATTACAAAGAGTTACCACTCTTGGTTATTGGGATGTATTTGGATTTAAGATTGCTAAAGTAGGGTACCAAGGAACTGTATTACCAATCCTTGCAGCTGCTTGGTTATTAGCTACAATCGAAAAATTCCTACGTCGTGTAACACCATCATGGTTAGATAACTTAACAACACCATTAGTATCATTATTCGTAACAGGATTTGTAACATTTGCTTGGATGGGACCAGTTCTTCGTGAAGCAGGTACATTACTTGGAGAAGGATTACAATGGTTATACACTAATGGAGGATTTGTAGGAGCTGGTATTTTTGGTCTATTATATGCACCAATCGTTATTACTGGACTTCACCAAAGTTTTGCAGCAATTGAAACTCAACTTTTAGCTGCGACAGGATTAACATTTATCTTCCCAATCG
>ERZ773006.534-NODE-534-length-17240-cov-5.2327_pt1 | contig 17240 bp, 15 predicted proteins | sample MGYA00580843_ERZ773006 | MGnify/ENA primary metagenome ERZ773006 (study PRJEB29015, sample SAMEA2738011) | human oral metagenome | biome: human oral; feature: human-associated habitat; material: dental | place: China | collected 2052 ... | reverse complement strand
AGACATAGATGCTTTGACAATTTCATCGTCAACTTATTAGGAGCCATTGCCGCCTATTGTCTGTTTCCAAAGAAGCCTTGTATTAATAATGTACAAAGGACTATGGATACACAGCCTGCATTGTTCTGAATTCGTCGAACTCACGTTAATTATCTAAGCGTGATAATTAATTATCTAAGTGTGATAATACTTTATCACACTTAGATAATATAAAAACATACGTGTTCCGTGAATACGGAAAGCGCACAAAATGAAAGCAGATAACGTATAATCAAACGAAAAAGAGGGTATATGCCTGTTGACACATACCCTCTTCACCTTATTATATATGTATTTACTCGAAACTACTAAGATATTTTATCGCCTCTTGCATATCGGATGCAAAGGTGCTATGGGTCAGCAAGAACCCTTCCCTACCGGCTGCTAATTTGTCATAGAGTTCCTTATTCATCGAGTCAACATACGAACTAATGGCATACTCTATATCGTCCTTTTGCCGTTCACTATGCGAGAACGCGTACACTTGATACTTCTGATGAAAGAAGCAATAAGCCGCATCTATACTGTCTTTTGTTATCATATTACATTACTTTTACCTATCTATTCATACGCTGTAGAATGCTCATTAACACGCTCAAGCATACATTGAAAAGAATTTCCAAAGCGGTGCGACCATCAGTGCTTGTATGAATTTCCCTTGCACAAGCATATCCTTAACTTCCGCTTTCGTGCGTAGGAAAACCTCTATATCTTCGGTCTCATCCAAATGTTGCTGGCTTGTCTTCTTCACCCCACGAGCATAGAAACAGTGGCAGAGATTATCCATCACGCCAGGGTTAGGGGCGATAGTCATGATTTCTTGCCACTCGCCACCAGTGTAACCAGTCTCTTCCTCCAGTTCACGTTGTGCAGCGTGCAAGGGTTCCTCACCCGCTTCAATCACACCAGCACAAATCTCGGTTGAGACAACCCCCAGCCCATGACGATACTGACGTTCTAATATAATGTCTCCTTCCTCGGTCTCTGCAATAACATTGATCCACGATGGATAAGAGAGTACATAATATTCATCATAAATCTTGCCATTCGGGAGTTCCACCGTGTCGCAACGCGCCTTCAACCAAGGGCGATTGATGAGTTGCTTTGAAGAAAGCGTATGCCATACCATTTCTTTATCGTTCCGTGCCATACTATGATTCATTTAATTGATTGTCATTCGTTATACATCAACAAAGGTAAAGGATTACACTTGAATGAGCAAATATATACTCGTAAAGTAATAAGCACATAACACCTATTCCGTGCAACATATACGCCTTGAACGAAAACATTTCGTGTTTATTGACAACTTACTCATCTTTTATACCTATCTTTGTACACGAGCTAACAAAAAGGATACAATCCTATCAATCACAGAATACTAACCCCATCACCAGTAGTGAAGCTAATTAATTATGGAGGAATACAACTATGAAAAGAAAACGTAAGATGCACAATGAACGTGAGTTTGAGCTTGATAATATCTATCAAGATGATGAACGTCAGCTTGACATTCTAGATGATCTGCCTTTTGAAAGGCTCAATAGATAAAAAGGATAGGCTGTATTAAAAGACTGAACATGGATACCTAATACTGGGGCAATAGCTCTTGTCGATAAGATACAGCCTCCTTCCTAACTCACTGACCACAATTATATATTGCAGGAACAGAGCTTAACTCTCTTCCACCCGTCAATGATAAGTCGCAGAACTTGTCATTAATATTACTATTGGCACGCCGAAAACACAAAGCAATATTAATCAACTAATTATTGTTAACAAACTAACATTTATCATAAGGAGCTGTCACGTATAATGCAGAAAATTACTAACTTTGCAACCAATTATGCCGTATTGGGCTCAGAACAAGTGCTGGATAGATGCTCAGCCGCCCATCGGTACAAACCCGTTTTACAATATAAACATGTACGCAATTGTAGAAATTAACGGTCAACAGTTTAAGGCAGAGGAGGGCAAGAAGCTCTTCGTAAACCACATCAAAGATGCGGAAGAAGGTAAAGCTGTTGAGTTTGACAAGGTCCTGTTAGTAGATAACAACGGATCTATCACAGTAGGTGCACCAACTGTAGAAGGTGCAAAGGTAGTAGCTGAGGTTGTAGCTCCTCTAGTAAAGGGCGACAAGGTTATCGTCTTCAAGATGAAGCGTCGCAAGGACTACAGAAAGAAGAATGGTCATCGTACCCACTTCACTCAGGTAGAAATTAAATCAATTAACGCTTAAAAAGGAGGACTTAAGAATGGCACATAAAAAAGGTGTAGGTAGTTCTAAGAACGGTCGCGAATCAGCTTCAAAGCGTTTAGGTGTTAAGATCTGGGGTGGTCAGAAAATCATAGCTGGTAACATCATTGTACGCCAGCGTGGTAATAAGCACTACCCAGGTGAGAATGTCGCACAGGGTAAGGACGACACATTGTATGCTCTTGCAGACGGTGTTGTTTACTTCCACAAGGGCAAGTACAATAAGAGTACTGTATCTGTTCTTTCAGAGGAAGTTTACGCTGCAAAGACTGTTAAGCCTGAAGCTTAAGCGAGAAACAAAACAACTATTCCAAACAAACAACATAATCCCAGCTCCATTGGAGACTGGGATTTATGCGTTTAAGGGGGTAGACAAGCTTACAAGTAGATGGGTAGACGAGTTAAATGGTAGATGGGGTGGCTGGTTAAAAGTGATTACTTTTGTTTTCTCTACAAAACTTCAATAACATGAGCAAAATACACCTTTTAGCGGACAGCCGCCCAAAGGTGAGCAGAAGACGTGGGAGAAGATTCTGTATATAATGGATTCAACTACGATTACCCTTTTTGATAACACCCTCAAGGGTGCAGGCAGACATCCTAAAAGTGGTAAGAAGAAAGGTGGTATGAAGGTTCATACGGTGATGAAGTATCATGTTGGTGTTCCCACGGTCGTACAGCTGACCTCTGCCACTACGCATGATCAGTATCTGCTTAAGGAAATGCATCTTCCTAAGGATGCAACCCTTACAATGGACAGAGCATACGTTGATTATGCGGACCTTTGTGCGGACATATAAAAGAAGTACAACTATCGGAAAGATCAAAGTTATAGAACTGACAGACAAAGAGCGTCTTCAGTTGGAGGAGGGCTTCCGTCTTGGCAGGAGACATTCCTTCCGTATGCGTTGCCGTGCCATACTGTTGAAATCCAATGGTCTAACATCAAAAGACGTCGGTATTCAGACGGAAATGACACACATATCAGTGAACTCATGGGTGAAACGGTTCGAGTGTGAAGGTTTCAAGGGGCTGGATTTCTTGACCGTATGTCGCTCCGTATCAGCAAAAGAACCTTTGTAGTCCTTGACAACGCAAGTGCACACAGATGCAGGCTTATGCGGGAACTTCGTCCCCTATGGGAGAAGCGGGGGCGGTTCCTTTTCTTTCTCCCTCCTTATAGTCCACATCTTAATATTGCCCATCCTCAAGGGAAAATGGCTCAGACCTGTGGATTATCTCCACACAGACGCCCTGCTCTATGCCACCAACAGAGCCTTGGCGGCAATCGGGGCTGGACTCAAAATCAATTTTACCCATGTAGCTTAGTATAAATTAATTCTTACGACCTATTTATGGCTAAGAGTTGTGATTTGCTTGAAAATATGTACCTTTGTGGTAGCAACAACAACCACCGAAGTACTTACGTATTGACCAGATACGTTGTGATTTGCTTGAAAATATGTACCTTTGTGGTAGCAACAACAACAAGCGGAAGCAGAAAGTAAAGTGAATACCAGTTGTGATTTGCTTGAAAATATGTACCTTTGTGGTAGCAACAACAACTGCAGGCTCTGCAGGATTCATAGGCTCATTGGTTGTGATTTGCTTGAAAATATGTACCTTTGTGGTAGCAACAACAACCAGGAGAGAGGAACTCGAACATACAGGGCTGTTGTGATTTGCTTGAAAATATGTACCTTTGTGGTAGCAACAACAACAGTGTCGACGAACCACTTAACAGATACATCGTTGTGATTTGCTTGAAAATATGTACCTTTGTGGTAGCAACAACAACCCAAGGTAAAGCCTTGGCTAATCAATTACAGTTGTGATTTGCTTGAAAATATGTACCTTTGTGGTAGCAACAACAACTATCGTACATTATATCGATTGTGCCTTTATGTTGTGATTTGCTTGAAAATATGTACCTTTGTGGTAGCAACAACAACCTATCATCATCGACACTATCCTAAGCGTGTGTTGTGATTTGCTTGAAAATATGTACCTTTGTGGTAGCAACAACAACTATTGCTCGTTCATGTCCTCCCGTTGGTATGTTGTGATTTGCTTGAAAATATGTACCTTTGTGGTAGCAACAACAACAATGTACTTTATTATATTGCTTTCTTTATTGTTGTGATTTGCTTGAAAATATGTACCTTTGTGGTAGCAACAACAACGCCACATTTGTAATAGGCTTATCAGTTTTGTTGTGATTTGCTTGAAAATATGTACCTTTGTGGTAGCAACAACAACATAAGTTAAATTCATTGAAGAAGACAGCAGGTTGTGATTTGCTTGAAAATATGTACCTTTGTGGTAGCAACAACAACTCCTTTGGCATTTCTAATTAATATAGGTTTGTTGTGATTTGCTTGAAAATATGTACCTTTGTGGTAGCAACAACAACACCACAAAGAATGGCAAGTAATTGAGATGGTTGTGATTTGCTTGAAAATATGTACCTTTGTGGTAGCAACAACAACCCTGCTTTAATTTATCAAATTGCATCTTTGGTTGTGATTTGCTTGAAAATATGTACCTTTGTGGTAGCAACAACAACGAGAAGCCAACGGGATTTGACCAGTATTGAGTTGTGATTTGCTTGAAAATATGTACCTTTGTGGTAGCAACAACAACCTCTTTGAAGCTGTCGGATCTGCACTTGTGTTGTGATTTGCTTGAAAATATGTACCTTTGTGGTAGCAACAACAACATAATGATATAAGGCGTCAGAGTTTTCAGAGTTGTGATTTGCTTGAAAATATGTACCTTTGTGGTAGCAACAACAACTGACCAGTATTGAAAGAAAGTTCATAATTAGTTGTGATTTGCTTGAAAATATGTACCTTTGTGGTAGCAACAACAACAGCAACATTTGTAATAGGCTTGTCAATTTTGTTGTGATTTGCTTGAAAATATGTACCTTTGTGGTAGCAACAACAACTTGCTTTAGCTTGTCGAATTGAAATTTCGGTTGTGATTTGCTTGAAAATATGTACCTTTGTGGTAGCAACAACAACAGTGAATCGAGTTCAAACTCGTGATACTCTGTTGTGATTTGCTTGAAAATATGTACCTTTGTGGTAGCAACAACAACTGTGCCATTAGAAGTAAAACGGAAGTCCGCGTTGTGATTTGCTTGAAAATATGTACCTTTGTGGTAGCAACAACAACTTGGGCTAAGATACTGACATAATATCGGTTGTTGTGATTTGCTTGAAAATATGTACCTTTGTGGTAGCAACAACAACAGGAACAAGGCAAAGAACGATGGCGTATCTGTTGTGATTTGCTTGAAAATATGTACCTTTGTGGTAGCAACAACAACTGACCAGTATTGAAAGAAAGTTCATAATTAGTTGTGATTTGCTTGAAAATATGTACCTTTGTGGTAGCAACAACAACAGACTATTCATAAGTTTCTGAATATCAATAAGATAGTTAGTTGTTAGAAGAAAATAAAAGTAATACCACAAAACGAAAATCCCACTCGTGTAGAGTGGGATTTTCGTTTTCTATAAATTCTGTATTAGAATAGTTCTAGCTGTTGTCCTGGAGCATTGGGTGGTTTAGGCTTCTCACCATAGAAAAGTTGGATATTAGCAAATTGCTTATCAGTAATACACAATATTCCGACTTTTCCGTGTTTAGGGAGGCAAGCTTTCACACGCTTTATATGCACCTCTGCATTCTCCACACTTGCACAATGACGGACATAAATGGAGAATTGAAACATTGTAAAACCATCTTTCATCAATGATTTACGGAAGTCAATATATGCTTTCTTTTCTTTCTTTGTTTCTGTTGGTAAATCGAAAAATACGAGAATCCACATAATTCGATATTCACTAAAGCGGTAAAAGCTGACCATAATAAATAAGTGTTACATCTCTGGATAACTAATACGACGAGTCTCTCCAGAAAAGCATTTAGCAAGCGAAGCTGTAGTTTGCTGAGCTGCTATCATCAATGGGCTACGTTTACCATTCACGACAACATCTATCATTGGGATACTCAATAACTCCATCTTTAACTCTTTTGAAAGAGAAGAGACATTGTCAAATCGATGAAGAATATCAATAACCAGTTGATCAACATAAGGACGGTAGGGCTCCATAATATCATCAGCAAGACAATAGGCATTGTAACGATTATGATGGTGTATACCCAGAGTCGGTAATAATCCACTCCCAACTAAAGACCTTGCAATAACAGCTCGTAAAATGGCATACCCGTAATTCAAGAGGTTGTTGGGTGGAGTCCCCTCTCTATCACGTACAAAATCAGGAAAGTCAAGGAAAAGATTACGCCAGTAATAAGCGGCTGCTCTTGCTTCAAGATTGTCGGGATCACCACTACGTACATTATTTGACCATACACACATGCAACGTGTCTCTTTATCGGTATTAGACCTTAAGACACATTCTTGATTAAGGATCTTCTGCTTCACAGTCTGTTGCCATAACTGTTTACGCAATGGAAGTGAAGAGTCAAGTTGGGAACGGAATCGTTCATTTTGAGTTTTATGACCACATAAAGGAAGTAGTAATCCAACAGGCATACTTTTTGAATCACATGTTATTACAGCACAATTATTCTCTAAGAGAGTATCAAGTACACCGGAGGTAACTGTTATACGCCGATTATCAAGTATCACTAGCCCGATATCTTCTATCGGGATGGTGCGCTCAGCTTCCTTCTTCATAACTTCGGGCAAATTTCCGTTAACTTCTACTTCTGGTAGATGCAATACTAACTGCTCATTACGGAGACTCAGATAAATAGGGTTACTGAAACAAAGCGTTTTCTTTATCATAAGCAAATAAGATTGTTACTTAATAACTTTGATGACGTTCCCTAAGCGATCTACCTCAAGTTTCCAGCAGATAGCCTTTATACTCTCACCTGTTAGAGCACAACTCATTTTATTCATTGCTTCAAATTCCACCTTATCATAGATGGGTTTTGCTATTGAATATGGCAAGAAAAGACACTTATTTCCCGTACAACTAACCATCTTATATATCCTCTCCTTATTCACGTAACACGTATTAGAATGTATTTCTTCTTCCATCGGTACATACACCAAATCATTTGGTGACAGGTAGAACTTCAAAAGTATTCCTTTGTCATTCTTCTCTGGAACAGGACTAAGCCCTTGCTTCAAGCGTTCAACAACTTCATTTAGAGGTATCGTTCTATAACTACGTTTTCCTTCTTCATCTTCATAGATTGCGAAATAAAGATTCGTTCCAGCCTCTGCGATAACAAATTGTTTAGCTTTGCACCCAGTCTGTCCAACAGGGATCTTTTTTCCAAGTTTAGTATATAACCTAACTTTTAATATTGGCATATGTTCTTTCCCATTATTATATTTAGAGATATTCTGGTTCATCTCAACAATTCCTTCTGGTGTGAAAGCAATAGTAGAATCTCCACCTTTTGTTTCGAGATAGTTCAGTAGGATGGTCTGAATGCCTGTATCAGTAATTGATGCGATCTTTTTAGAATCAAATGATGTATCAAGAGGTTTTCTTGTTGCAACTAATTTTTCTTCTTCATTAGTAAACTGCCATATCTCTACTTTGTCTATCTTTTGCATAGAAAAATGGTCGTTCGTATTCTTAAAATCGTCCAATATTTGCTTTGTGTTAAATCCTTTTTCTACTAAACCATTTATATATATTCGCAATTTATTATCACAGATAGAGGATATATTATCCAAGGCAACTCTCAAATTAACTTTCTTCTTCCGTCTCAAATTAACGCGCCCATAATATGTTGCTTCGTGCATAGGCTTCCTTATTGCCCACATATCATCGCCTCTCTGCTCTGCTATAACCTTCTTTCCTTCTACACCATATCGCTCATAATAATTCGTTGCTTTATTAATAATACGAACATAATTCTTGAAACTAACTATCACATCTTCTAATGCTGCAGTAGCATCTTGTGTGAATGTTTCCCAAGGTTTACGAATAGTTCTGTTCTTATCACAAAGTTTTTGCCGCAAGTCCTCACGCTTCTTAGGATTGTTTGCAGACTCATTATTTAGATAGTTTATTATGTTGCGAGAGGTACACGCAATCACAAGCGCATCCATTGCATGATGACGATGATCGATACGTTTCTTATTAAACCCACGTTGTAGCTCTAATGGAACAGCTGTTTGGAAGACTCTTTTACCATCCTTATTCTCCCATTGTCCAAAAGCCTCCGTACCCATAAGTCTATTTAAACGCTCAAAACGAGGATATACTATTTTGTTCCAAACATCATTTAATCCCCAGTCTTTCTTCAATCTATCTGTAATACCTCCCGAACAAGACACGACAAACTTTGATGTAGCTTCTTCTTCTCCTTCTGCACGAACAATATTAGAGAGCAAAGCCTTTACCACCTTACTTATATATCTACTGTCATTCATCTGGCGATTAAGGAATTCTTGTGGTATATCCTCCAGTAGAAGATTCTCTCTTTTACGTTTATTGTGCGCATAATGGTCATTTACAAAAGCCTTATATTCACTTTCACTGAGAACCTTTACATCACCCAACATTGTACAATGAATGATCTCTCCACCATGATTCTTTATGAATTCATATCCTAACATGTTATCTTTCAGACTATTTACCTCTGATTCACAAATAACTTTATTACTAAAGGAGTCATCAAAATAACGACTTTGTGGAATAACATGTTCTATTTGATATGCTGAAGTAAAAAGCTTTGTAAGAGAAATCGACTTACCTGTATAAGGCGAACGATACTTCTGTTCAAGCCATAACTTATATCGTTGGAGTTCCTTCGCAGAAGGTTGAGCCATGGTTGATATCTTTGTTATCTCTGTAAAGTCCTTATCATCCTTGGTCAATTCCTGTAAAACTCCCTCTTCATAGATACGCAACTTCTCCTGTTGCATTGGGGAATAAGGGCGCACATCTTTAATATTAGGATCATTTTTCAACTCCAATAGTAGACTTTTAATTCGGAGATTCGTATTCTCATTACGCAGAACATTCTCAGAGATACGGGCACGTTGGTCGGCAGTACTCTTCATATTTCGACCTAATTCCACATGAATCTCATCTATATGTCCTGCTTCTTTCCAAATATCGTGTACTGTTCGAAGCGTCTCTAAAATACACTGTTCAACTATCGGATTACGAAGAGAATGCTGTTTAAAGCCATTGATATATGCCAAAAGACTTTCAGGAGTTTCCCAATGTTGTATTTCTGCAGCCTCTGAATGACGTCCATATACAACATAACAAGCCAACCATACTGGTAACCCTTGGAAATCTGACAATTGATTATATGAAGAAACAGAAGCACTTATCTTCTCTTTAAGTTTCTCATCTATATCTCCTTGCAGTATCTTAGTGATATTCCCCTTTGTTGTATCACAAATATCTGTTTCTCGCCAAAGGCTTCCCATTCGCATAACAGCTAAGAGTTTCTTTATTGCCTTTTCTGAGTAAGCACCATACTCTCTCTTGAAAGGCTTAACTTTCAAGAAGGATTCAACAAACGCATCATCATCTTTTAGCTTGCGCAATGCCTCCTTTGTCTCCTCTTTCGACTCAACTGAATAAAGTAAATGCCATAACCGATATTCTTGTCCAGGATTCTCTAACCAAGAATGATCGATTCTTGCTCTATCAAGAGCAAGCAGTAATTCATGCCGTGTTTCATTACAAGGATATTTCTTCTCTTTGTCTTCTATATAGTTCCACCGAATAGGGAAAACTTTCTCCGAATTAACTGTTATCTTCTTCAACTTGAAGAACTCTTTCAGTAATGTTTCTTGATTTATTTCCTTTCGGTCATTAAGATAGGCAAACAAACTCACATAATGATCCTGAGTAGGAAGATAATCAGCTGTGACTTCCTTGTCATCAGCTTTGTTAAAGAGACGGAGATTGGATATAAACTGCCACAAACGGAATTCTTGATAATAAGGATTCGACTTCGCAATACACTTAATTCCCTGTCGTTTTATCTCCCCTGTCTCTTTATCTACATATTTATAGGCTTCGTATGGACATTCTGCTATCAATGACTTCTTTGTCTTTAATGGTCTCTGATAGAAGATGAGGTCTTCCAAAAGTAGATAGGCAAGATCCTTTGTCAACAGACTATTGCGATGAGGTTGATTATTCTTATATAATTCTTCAGCACATTTATTCAAATAATCTCCGCTACATAATTCTTCATGATATTTACTTTGCTCACAAAGAATCGCATATAGTTCTTTCTTATAATATTTACGCTCTATCGTACGAATAAACTTTCCACGAATCTTATCAGATGGTTCTGCCAAGAGATGATCATATACAAAAGCCCCCACTGTCATTTTAGAAGAATCCAACAGCTTTTCCGTTCGTTTTTTTCGAAGTCCCCAATCGTCCTCACTTGGAGAGCGGAAAGATCGTTTGACATCTCCATTCTTATCCTTTTTGAGAGTTATTCCATCTTTTTCATATTCAGTCGTGACAATAAACTCTCTGACCTTACCAACCCAATCATCCAACGGAATCTTACTCTGACGACGATAGATCCAACCATTCTCTAACTTAACATTGTACCAAGTATTCCCATTCTTACCCTCTTCATCAGCTTCGATACCTACGACTTTTAACTCATAATACTCCTCGCATTTCATAGGGTTATCATCATCTTCCTCTCCACGTAATTGATAATAACCACGTTTCTGATTGAAATTTAGTAGTATCCATGCAAGTTCTTCTTTCCGAATTGGCTGGCTAAGGGCTTTCTTACGAAGATAATAAATAGTCCAGTCGAGTGGAATTTTCTTCCCATCAGAAACCAATGATGGTTGACTTTTAGCAAAGTCTGCCATCATCTCATGGAAAGATTCCATAAGAAGGAAACGCATAGACCCATCCTCTTTGCGCTCCCAAGCCAACTTTGGTTCACCATGATTCAAAAATTTACCATAAGTCGAAGGCTCATTCTTATTCCAACCTATGGCACTATCATAGTGAGGAGGTAGATATCCAAGGACATGCAAGACCCTATGTAAACGCTCACGGCGTAGCAAAGAGCGTTCTCTTATCCTTCGTACTCCACGAAACCCAGTACGCACCGAGGTCTGAGACTCCGTCACACCCTTATCAAAATTACCAAGAACATCTTGGCTCATAGGGATAATACGACTACCAAGTTTAATGTCTCTCAAGTAATTACCGTTGTCATCAACGCAGACTTTAGCCCAACCAATACTATTGGTTCCCAAGTCTAAACCAAGAATTGTTTTCATTTTCTTCTTGTTTTGTTTGGTTTTTAGTTATTTAATAACTATATTTGCACTCAGATATTTTCAAGCAAGTCACAATAAGGATTATTCCGTTGTGAAAACAAACAAGGTGGGGCAACTCACCTTCTTTCGTTTTATAGAGACAAAGGTAATATTTGTTTCACAAACCTACAACTATTTCCCCGCTCTTTTTTAAGAATTATTACGTCCAGTATTTATATGTAATTTACCTTTAACTATTCATATTATCACAGAGTTTTAGGATATTTTATTTCCTATATCCATATACTCTTTTGATATACATCCACTTTGATTCCATCTGTTTTGTCGTATGATTTTACAACATAATCATCTCCGTTTATCCCCTTAAAAACCTAATTTATTTTTAATTCAACTTGCTGTCACTTTTAACAATTACCATAACTCGTTTATTATCAGAAGTTTAATCTCCGTTAATTTGTGACAGTAATGACAGCAAAAATAATTTGAATGCTTCCTCAAACATAGTCTGACAGACTATGGGAAAGCCTAACGGAAGATCGTTAGGGAAAACCTTTTAAATTTGAGAGGGCGTTTCCTTGATAGAAAGAAGGCGTTTCTTGGTGTCAAAGAAGGCGTTTCCTTGATAGAAAGAGGGCATCTCTTGGTATCAAAGAGGGCGTTCCTTGGTATCAAAGGGAATACCATCCTACAATGTAGAAAGAGATTAATTTATAGAAAAAGGGCATCATGCAATCTATAATTCAATTATTTTGTGTAAGTTTGCATGTTATGAAACAGAACCTCAGAAAGATATATCTTATATGCCTATTTACTCTCATTACGGCAGTAGTAGGAGCCAATAATGATGGGAAAAGCTTCATTAGTTATCCCGGCGGGAAGTGTTATATGTTTCGAGTAACGCTTCGCGACAAGGCTGAATCGCCTTATTCTTTGGATAAACCGAGGCTTTTCTTATCCGAAGCTGCACTGAAACGGCGTGAGAGGCAGCACCTTCAACTTGACTCAACTGACCTCCCCGTGTCGCCAACATACATTCAGAAGATACGCAAAGAGGGTGGAAATGTGGTCGCAATAAGCAAGTGGAACAACTCTGTCTTAGTGCGTGGCAATAACAGACAGACGTTAGAAGATCTCAAGGTGTTGCCTTTTGTGAGAGATAGCAAGCTCGTTTTCACCTCTCCCGACTCTATTCGTCCGTTGTCACAACGCGTTCGCTATCGTCCAGACTTACAGGTTCTCGATTCCACCATACATGATTATTATGGTATGGGAAAGGCACAGTTGGAGAATCTCAATGGTAGGAAGTTGCACAACATGGGCTTTCAAGGACAGGGAATGACCATCGCTGTGCTTGATGCAGGCTTTATGAACGTGGATAAAATGCCTGCTTTTAAGAATGTCAATATCGTTGGAACACATAATTTCGTTGCTGGTTATGATGCCGATGTGTACAAGGAAATGGATCACGGAACGAAGACTTTATCCGTTATAGCAGTCAATCAGCCCTCTACCTTCGTAGGTTCTGCACCGAAAGCGAGCTTTTGGTTGTTGCGTTCGGAGGATTATCTTACAGAGAGTTCGGCGGAGGAAGACTACTGGATAGCCGCTGCTGAGTTTGCTGACTCCGTCGGTGTCGATGTCATTAGTTCGTCTTTAGGCTATCACGGCTTTGATGATAAGAGTCTAAACTATCATTATTCCGACCTCAATGGACTGACGGCACCCATCTCAAGGGCGGCTTCCCTGCTTGCATCCAAAGGCATTATCCTTGTCAACAGTGCGGGGAATGATGGCATGGGACCGTGGAAGAAGATCAATGTACCAGCCGATGCGCATGACATACTCACGGTAGGTGCGATTGCACCAGACGGCATTAATGCTGCTTTCTCATCGATTGGTCCAACGGCAGATAATCGAGTGAAACCAGACGTGATGGCGTATGGTTGTCCAACAAATGTGGTATCGGGTAGAGGTTATATCACGCCCGATACGGGTACATCCTTTGCTTGTCCGTTGGTGGCAGGGATGGTTGCTTGCTTGTGGCAAGCCGCTCCTAACACGTGTGCAAAGGACTTGATAAAGGTGATTCGGCAGACATCTGATAATCATCTGAAGCCTAATAACATCATGGGTTATGGTGTTCCCGATTTCATGGAGGCGTATCGCCAGGTGGTATTGCCTAAGGATAAGTAATGTAATTTACACCTTATTTATATATAGAAGCACACATGACGACAAAAGCACTCACCCTCTATGAACTGAACGCATTGGTATCGGATGTTATCAGTAGCACCTTGTCGCACTCTTACTGGGTTGAGGCTGAATTGTCCGAAGCACGTGAGAGCCGTGGACACTGTTATATGGAACTGATTGAGAAGGACGCTCGTGGCAATGTTCCCATTGCACGTGCTCAAGCCAAGTGTTGGCATAACGTGTGGGCGAAGATACAGCCTTCTTTCATCAAGATAACGGGTCAGACGATCCATGCAGGTATGAAAGTTATGTTGCTTGTGCACGCTCAGTTCCATCCTCAATATGGGTTTTCTTGGATTGTAGATGACATCAATCCCGAGTTTACCATGGGCGACATGATGCGCAAACGACAGGAGATTATCCGACAGCTAAAGGCAGAAGGCGTCTATGACTTGCAACGCGAATTGTGCTTGTCGATGTTTGCTCAACGCATAGCCGTCATCTCCTCCGAGACAGCAGCAGGTTATGGCGACTTTTGCAATCAGTTACTTCATAACGAGTTTGGGCTTGCCTTTCATGTAGAACTGTTCCCCGCAGTGATGCAAGGAGACTTGGTTGAACAGAGCATTATCAATGCTTTGAATCTAATTAACGAACGGGAAGAGGATTTCGATTGCGTTGTTATCATTCGTGGAGGCGGTGCGACAGCCGATTTGAGTGGTTTCGACACCTTGAATCTGGCGGAGAATGTGGCGAACTTCCCACTCCCGATAATCACAGGAATTGGTCACGAACGTGACGAGAGTGTGCTGGATATGGTTTCATTCATGCGTGTGAAAACCCCAACAGCAGCTGCCGCTTACCTCATCAATCAGTTGGCTGCAACGCTGGCAAGGGTTGAGAACGCACAAGCAAGCATTATCGAGGCTGTTCAACGCAGGTTAGAACGGGAGAAGATGCACATACAACACATTGCAACTCACATCCCTATGCTCTTTTCTGTGGTGCGTACTCAACAGGAAGCACGGCTCGACAGTCTTGCACAAAGGTTGGTGAATAGGATGAAGGAAAGGCTTTCTAAAGCCCGTTACGACCTTGATTCGATGATGCGATATGCTATTCCTACCCTCGTAGGGCGCCTTTCTAACGAGCAACGTCGCATAGATATGCTCGCTCAACGTGCCCAACTGATGGATCCGAAGCTGCTTTTACGTCGAGGATATAGCATTACCTTACACAAGGGAAAGGCTGTTCGCAATGCCTCACAGCTGAAGGCTGGAGACGTTATCACCACTCGCTTTGAGCAAGGAGAGGTGGAGAGTGTGGTGAAGAAATAGCTCGAAGGAACCCTTTAAACCCTTTAATACAATCAAGAAGATGAAAGAAATGAAATATGAAGACGCCGTTCAGCAACTCGAGAGCATAGTTGACAAGATGGAACGAGGCGAACTCGATGTTGATTCAATGGCTGCTCAACTGAAGCAAGCACAGGCACTTGTGAAGCTGTGTAAGCAGAAGCTCAAGCACACCGATGATGAGATTCAGAAGCTGTTAGCCAATCAGTAGCAATAAAGCGAACGATGGGTTGCAGGGAAAGATAAATTTGTTTACTTTTGCATTAGGCTATGGCAGGATGCAATTAAATACTTATATGATATGAAAGATATAGATTGGAAGAGTTTGACATTCGGTTATCTACGCACCGACTACAATGTTCGTTGTTATTACCGAGACGGTAAGTGGGGCGAAGTAGAGGTCTGTTCGGATGAGTACTTGAAGTTACACATGGCTGCAACGTGCCTCCACTATGGTCAAGAAGCATTCGAGGGACTAAAGGCTTACCGCTGTCCTGATGGCAAGGTACGCGTCTTCCGAGCAGAAGAGAACGCTGCTCGTTTGCAGAGCACAGCCCGTGGTATTGTCATGCCAGAGGTTCCGACCGAGCTATTCGTTGATATGGTGAAGAAGGTGGTACGCCTCAATCAAGAGTACATCCCACCTTATGAGAGTGGAGCAACGCTCTATCTGCGCCCGTTACTATTTGGTATTACAGCAGGCGTGGGCGTTCGTCCGGCAACAGAATATTGTTTCTTGATCTTTGCCACACCAGTAGGTCCTTACTTCAAAGGCGGTTTCTCTTCCAATCCATACGTCATTGTGCGTGACGTGGATCGTGCTGCTCCACTGGGAACAGGCATGTTTAAGGTGGGAGGAAACTATGCCGCTTCATTGAGAGCCAATAAGATGGCGCATGAAAAAGGGTATGCTTCGGAGTTCTATCTGGACGCTAAAGAGAAGAAATATGTTGATGAGTGCGGTGCAGCTAACTTCTTCGGAATCAAGAATAACACCTATGTTACGCCGAAGTCAACGTCTATCTTACCTTCAATCACTAATAAGAGTCTCATGCAGATAGCCGAAGACTTGGGCATGAAAGTCGAACGCCGACCTATTGCGGAGGATGAGTTAGACAGCTTCGAAGAGGCTGGCGCATGTGGTACTGCAGCTGTTATCTCACCTATTTCACACCTTGATGACTTGGAGACAGGTAAGGTTTACAACTTTGGAGATCAACCGGGACCTTGGTCAAAGAAGCTCTATGAGACCCTTCGTGGCATACAATATGGTACGATCGAAGACAAACATGGATGGACAACCGTCGTTATTGAGTAAGCAAGAGGGCGTTTTTTAGAATATAATCAGTCTATTGATAGGATCCATCGTAAGCAACATTTAGTATATAAAATATTTGGTGTTGTGGTGATAAAGTGGTACTTTTGCAGATGGAATTATTGTAAAGACTGACACAAATAAGGTTTATTTATAATAAAGAAAGGCATTACAATGAGTATTACAAGTAAGATGCAAGATGCGTTCAACACGCAGATCATAGCAGAACTCTATTCATCTAATCTTTATCTCCAGATGGCTTGCTGGTTCCGTAAAGAGGGCTGGAAAGGCTTCTCCAGTTGGATGTACAAGCAGGCAGAAGAGGAACGTGAACATGCCATGGACATGGCTCAGTTCGTTCTACATCGTGGTGGTGAGGTTGTGTTGACAGCGATAGATGCAGTCAAGACAAGCTGGTCTGATCCTAAAGAAGTATTTGTTGACACATTGGCACATGAGCAGAAAGTAACCGAATCTATCAATCGCTTGGCTGATGTAGCAGATGAGGAAAAGGATCGCGCATCGCAGAACTTCATCGCAAAATACATCGATGAGCAGGTTGAAGAAGAGCGTAATGTACAAGACATACTCGATTCCTTCTCTCACTTGTCAAGCCATGCTATTGCACACATCGATAGCAAGTTAGGTGATCGCAAGTAATTTTTAGACTCCACCTAACCTCCTCAACAGCTGCTCCCAGCCTTCCCCAAGGGGAGAAAAGGAGCCTCACCCCTAACCACAACCAGCCTCACCCCCGCCCCCTCTCCGAATGGAGAGGGGAGTAGATAG
>ERZ773006.533-NODE-533-length-17253-cov-28.3686_pt1 | contig 17253 bp, 15 predicted proteins | sample MGYA00580843_ERZ773006 | MGnify/ENA primary metagenome ERZ773006 (study PRJEB29015, sample SAMEA2738011) | human oral metagenome | biome: human oral; feature: human-associated habitat; material: dental | place: China | collected 2052 ... | reverse complement strand
TAAAAATAGCACCCCAATCGTTAGATTTTATGTCTAACTTTTGGGGTGCAGTTCAAAGTTAGATTTTTTGTGTCTAACTTTTGGGGTGCGGTTCATAATCTACTTTCTGGTTTTTGAATGTCGTTAAGATCCATTGCTCCTTATCCTGCTGGTAAAAGCATTGGATAAAGATAGCAGAGCAAGGTAAAGCTTATTAGGGCGTAAAAGATGCCGATGCGAATGGCTTGGATAGGTTTATAGAAACGAATTAGGGCCAGTAGGCACCAAACCAAGAGAACTAGGATGAACCATGCTGAAATCAAGCGCAGCGGCGTTGGTCCGTAAAGATAGATGTAGATACCAAATAATTTCCAGCCAGCTAGCAAGGCCAGCAGACTGGTAAAGATAAAGAGGATAGTAGCTGCGAATCGTGTTCCTTTTTGGTCCCAGAGTGGCTTTTTGGCAATCAGATAGAAGACACCTAGGACTGCAAAGTTAAGGATAGACACCCGAACCAGCTGCCAGAAGCCAGCTACGGCAACAGTCGAAGCATTCTGTGGAGAAATAGCCTGAGCTACTGTTCCAGCACTTAGGAGCTGACCGAGCTCAGTCAGGCCGGTCAGGAAGAAGACAGCATAGGTCAGGCAGAGGCTACCGATGATGATGTAGGCTGCCAAAGCGGGAGCGACTCGCAAAGGGCGGATACTTGCTTGAAATTTTTTGTAGCTAAGTTTAGTATCTTTTTTGCCTAACAGACTGCCAGCTAGGAGCCCATACAAGTACAGACTAACAGGGACAGCTAGGCAGGCCTTGAAGAGAATCGTGCTGCTATCAAGACTTGAAAAGAGGGAGTCAAATAGACTCTCAATAAAATCAGCGGTATTGCTGAAGAATGAGGCAAAGCTGTCTGAAACCTGACTCAGCTGGGACCAGACAAAGTAGACCAAGATTCCTGCGACAAAGAAGCTGCTGACGATAATCGCAAGCTGTTGAGCTTTCTTTGAAGATAGACTGTCAGAGCTGTCGGAAGAGTCCTGCTGCTTGCCTTCTATAAAGACTAGGATAGCAGCAATGAAATTTTTAAAGGGCAGGATGCAGAAGGCTTGAATGGCATCAAACCAGACTAGGATACCCAAACGCCCTTGGCTTAACCAGCCGGTGCGGGACAGAATATAGAAAGCGAATGAGATGTGGATGGCTAGAAATTGGAAAAATTCTAGCTGGCGATGAAGTCCCCAGAGACTTAAAGCGAGGGCTTGAGCTAGCGTCATGATCAGAAAGCTTCTAGCCTCTAACTTGCTGTCAAGATTTTTTATCTGCAGTGATGGATAGGCCAATTTCCTGATTAGGGTTTCGCTTAGCAATATAAGACCAATTGCAAAAGGGAAAAAGGATGCAGTTTGATAATTAAAAAATACAGCAGAGTAAAAGTAAGTTAAGAGATAGAGAATCAGATAGCTGATTTTAAAGAATCGCAGTTGCTTGTCCTCTAGGCCTGTGAAGATGGTCTGTCGTTCTGCTTCTGCGGGCAGACAAGACTGGATATTCATCTCTTCTTGTGCTGGATATTCCATAATTATTTCTCCTCCTCATCGTCAGGGATATACTCCAAAATATCGCCAGGCTGACAATCTAGTTCACGGCAGAGAGCGTTGAGTGTTGAAAAGCGGACAGCCTTGGCTCGATTATTTTTTAGAATAGATAGATTGGCTGGTGTTAGGTCAATCAACTCTGCTAAACGGCCAGCGCTGATGCGTTTTTGCGCCATGACAAGGTCTAAATTTATCTGAATCATAAGACCTCCTAAATAGTGTAGTCCACTTGATCCTGCAGCTCAATGGCCTTGCCAAAAGCATTGCGGATGACACGGATAATCAGGGTCAAGATACTACAGGAAACAGTGACTAAGAGCATGGGCAAGTAGGCTGTCAGTCCCATAAAGAGGGAGATAAGAGCGACAGTGCCCACTTCCCAGCCAAGATAGCGCATGTACTGAACATTTTGTGTGATAAAGACCTGATTTTTACCAATGCGGCTAAGGAGTCGATAGAGATGGACAATGCAGGCTAGAGCCAGGCAGCCGAGGACATAGCCGAGCAGCAGCAAAATCCAAAAGCGCGTCTCTCCTTGAAAGAAAGGAGAGGGAAATTCGATAACTAGGTTGACGACCCAAGGTCCTAGGGCTATCAGGATAATGGAAGCAATAAATAAAAGGCTGATACTGATTTTTGTAAGAGTAATGCTCATATCTTCAGCAGTCTTTTTCATTTTGTCTGTCATAATTTCCTCCGACTAACGATTCATTTCTTAGTAACTATAACATGTATCTTATCGATAATCAATAAAAAACTATCGAAAAAAGATAAAATCGGTCTTAAGGACTAGATGGAATTTTCTAAAAATCTCTTATTTTATAGAGATGGATTTCTTATCAGGAGATGAACAGAGCAGAAGACGATGAATATTTTGCTTGATTTTTGGTATAATAAAGGACAGGAAATACAAGGAAGTAAACCATGAAGATTTTTGATACACATACGCATTTAAATGTGGAAGAGTTTGCTGGCCGAGAGGCAGAGGAGCTCCAGCTAGCTGCAGAAATGGGCATCAGTAAAATAAATATTGTCGGTTTTGACCGACCGACCATTGAGCGCGCCTTGGAGTTAGCAGACAGCTATGATCAGCTTTATGCTACGATTGGCTGGCATCCGACTGAGGCGGGGAAATATGATGAGCAAGTTGAAGCCTATTTGGTAGATAAGCTTCGTCACCCCAAGGTGGTGGCTCTGGGCGAGATTGGGCTGGACTATCACTGGATGACTGCGCCCAAGGATATTCAGGAGCGGGTGTTTCGACGCCAAATCCAGCTCTCTAAAAAGCTGAATCTACCCTTTGTCGTTCACACACGTGATGCTTTGGAAGATACTTATGAGATTATCAAGAGTGAGGGTGTCGGCCTTCGGGGCGGTATCATGCACTCTTATTCCGGTTCTTTGGAAATGGCAGAGCGCTTTATCGAGCTAGGGATGATGATTTCCTTTTCTGGAGTTGTGACCTTTAAGAAAGCGACGGATATTCAGGAGGCTGCGCAGAACTTGCCCTTGGACAAAATCCTCGTCGAGACAGATGCGCCTTACCTAGCGCCAGTTCCCAAGCGTGGCCGAGAAAACAAAACAGCCTATACCCGCTATGTTGTAGAGAAAATTGCTGATCTGCGTGGGCTGACTGTCGAAGAAGTAGCGCAAGCGACCTATGCCAATGCAAAGAAGGTGTTTGGACTTGACTGAGAAGATAAAAATCCCTCAGGTAATCGTCGTTGAGGGCAAGGATGACACAGCTAATCTGCAGCGATTTTACCAAGTTGACACTTACGAGACGAGAGGCTCTGCTATCAATGAAGAAGACTTAGAGCGGATTGAGAAACTGCACCAGCTGCGTGGGGTTATTGTCTTTACCGATCCAGACTACAACGGTGAGCGTATCCGTCGAATGATTATGGAGGCTGTGCCTACTGCTCAGCATGCCTTTCTCCACCGTGACGAGGCGGCTCCCAAGTCTAAGAACAAAGGAAAATCGCTTGGGGTAGAGCACGCTTCATTTGAGGATTTACAGCAGGCATTGGCTGGTCTGGTCGGATATTTCGATGATGAGGATAATTTTGACATCACCAAAGGCGACCTTGTGCGACTAGGTCTGCTTATGGGAAGCGACAGCCGTCAGCGTCGAGAGTATTTGGGTGAAGAGCTCCGTATCGGCTATTCCAATGGTAAGCAGCTCCTCAAACGTTTGGAATTGTTTGGTGTGACCTTGGCGGAAGTGGAAGAAGCCATGCGCAAGTATTCAATCTAACGGAGTAAGAAATGAAAAAAGTAATTATTACGGGCGGCAATAGTGGTATTGGCTACCAGGCTGCTAAACAGTTAGCTGAAAAGGGGTGGTCAGTGACCCTATTTTGCCGGCGAAAAGCAGCTGCTGAGCAAGCCTGTGAAAAAATCTGTCAACAAACAGGAAATCCGCATGTAGATTATATCTTGGTTGATTTATCTGATATGAAAAGTGTCAAGAAAGCGGTAGAACAGTATATCCAAAAAGAAGAGACTTTAGATGTTTTAATTAACAATGCGGCCGATTTTGACTTATCGGTCAAAAAGCCGATTCTTACCAAAGACGGATTGGAAAAGCAATTTGCGACCAATGTGGGCGCTCCGTACTTACTTTCTTCTTTATTGAAAGGTTTGTTGGAAAAGTCAGAAAGTGGTCGGATTATTAATATTTCTTCTCAAGGGCTGGTGCTTTATCCTTTCATGAAGCTTGATTTTGAAAATTTATCCGGTCAAAAACATTACAGTCCTGCTAAGATCTATTATCAGAATAAGCTGGCCTTGTTGATGCTGTCACTTTATATGCGGAAACATTGGAAAGGTATCAAGGTTCAGGCGATCCGTGTGACCAATGTCAAAGTAGATATGCGCCGCTATGATCACCTCAGCGCTTTTATGAAAAATCTTTATAAAATTAAGTCTAGATTTTCGATTAGTCCTGAAAAAATGGCGAAAGTCTATATAGCTTTATCTACAGAAGATGGCTATGAGGGTTTTTTGTATGACGAGAAATGCAAAGAAGTTAAGGCTAATGCATTTGCTTACGAGGAAGAAGAACAGAAAAAACTCTACACCTTGCTAGGACAAATGACCTCCTTAAAAGACAATGAATAAATAATTAGAAAAGAGAAAAGATGCGAATTGCAGACCATAGTGTGACCCGTGCCATTCTGGAGCGTCACGGTTTCACCTTTAAAAAATCTTTCGGTCAGAATTTCCTGACTGATACCAACATCCTCCAGAAGATTGTGGATACAGCTGAGATTGACAAAAATGTCAATGTTATCGAGATTGGTCCTGGGATTGGGGCTTTGACAGAATTTTTAGCAGAAAATGCTGCGGAAGTCATGGCTTTTGAGATTGATGATCGGTTGGTGCCGATTTTAGCGGATACTTTGCGCGATTTTGACAATGTGACAGTGGTTAATCAGGATATTCTCAAGGTTGATTTAGCCCAGTACATAGCAGAGTTTAAGAATCCAGACCTGCCTATCAAGGTAGTGGCAAATCTGCCCTACTACATCACGACGCCGATTCTCATGCACTTGATTGAGAGCGGAATTCCTTTTAGTGAGTTTGTTGTGATGATGCAAAAAGAAGTAGCAGATCGGATTTCGGCTCAGCCGAATACCAAGGCCTATGGTAGTTTGTCAATTGCGGTGCAGTATTACATGACGGCCAAGGTAGCCTTTATCGTACCTCGGACAGTCTTTGTGCCTGCTCCAAATGTGGATTCGGCAATTCTCAAGATGGTGCGCAGGGAGCAGCCGGCAGTTGAGGTTCAGGATGAGAAATTCTTTTTCAAGGTCACCAAAGCCAGCTTTGTTCATCGCAGGAAAACTCTCTGGAATAATCTGACTAGTTATTTCGGTAAGTCTGAAGAAGTCAAGACCAAGCTTGAAAGAGCTTTAGAAAAAGCCGATCTTGCGGCCAATGTTCGAGGAGAAGCGCTAGACTTGGCAGCTTTTGCCCGCTTGAGTGACGCTTTAAAGTCTGAGGGACTATAAAAAAAGAAGACTTGCTCTCTGGTAGCTGGTCTTCTTTTTTATTCATGAGGTTCATATGAGAGTGAAATATCTATCTTTGTTTTCTGGGCTACTCTGGATGTCGCAGTCTTTGCTCCATTTTTTGCTGATGCTAGGCCTGCCTCTGGGACGTTTGGCCTTTGGTGGTGCTTTTGTAGTGTTTCCTTTATGGTTGCGGCCGGTTAACTTCTTGCTGTTCTCATTGTGGGCTTTCTTTAGTTTTAGTTATCTAGCTTTTGGTGATTGGTTGAAAAGTGGCTTGAGGTCTTCAGTTTTGAAGAAAGTTATTTTAGTTGGAACTGTTTTTCTATTTTTGGCTATGTTTTTCAATTTCTTCATCAGTACGAGTCCATTAGAGAAATATTTAACTGGAGGTCTGACCTTCCTAGCTTTTCTAAGCAGTAGCCTTCTTCTCCATAATAAGAAAAAATCCTATCATGATTGATAGGATTGCTTTTGATGCGGAGGAAGGGATTTGAACCCTCACACCCGTACGGGCACATGCGCCTGAAGCATGCGTGTCTGCCGTTCCACCACCTCCGCTTGAGATTCTATTATAACTTATTTTTGTGAAAATGCCAATAGAGAATGTAAAATTTTTTCATACTACGAAAAAGCCTCTATTTTTTCTTTACTAAAATAGTTCTATAATATTGCTATTATAGTAAGTATTTGTTACAATAAGATTAATTACTTATTTAGGTAACGAAATAAAAAAGGAGAATGTTATGAAACTGAAAAAATGGCTGCTGTTTTTGATGCTGCCCCTTCTGTTTTTGCTGGATTTGAAGCTGTTTACAGCAACGGCTCAAGCAGATGTTTTGAAGAATGCCATCACGGATATTAAAATCTGGGACCACTCTAATGGCCGCGAAGCAACCAAGGTTAACGGTGCTTATAATTTGGTTCAAGGGGGAAATTATCGTTATGAGCTAGTTTTTGATTTGTCAGCTTACGATAGCCAGCTCAAGGATGGGGACACCTTTACCTTTACAGTACCAAACGGTGCAACCATTGCTGATGGTACAACTTTTACTCTGACGGATAATGAAACGCAGGTCCAGCTCGGAGCTGCTAAGATGACATCGAATGGTTCAGGTAAGGGCGGTCTGATCACGGTTACTATTCAGAATTTGGCAGATTACAAGTCTAAGACAACTGCTAGTGGAGTAAGAGGAAGTTTCTTCTTTGACTTTCAGGCGACGACAGTAGGCGCTGATCAGGACTGGAATTATAAGCCTGAGGAAACTCAAGGGGTGATGAGCCATAAGGTAACCATTAACGAGCGCAAACAGAGCAGTTTTTCAACAGCTGGTGAAAACTACGCTAAGATTGGAGGAGTCATTGCTAAGAAGCCATATAATTCGGCTATTCTAGGAAAGAGCGGAGACTACTCCCATAACTGGACTGTTCGTATCAATACTCAGCAAAAGACTTATAATTCTCCGATTGTTATCAAGGATGTCATTCCAGATAGCAGTGCACCAATGCAATTCGTTCCGGAGCAATTTGTCCTTCGCCAAGGGGAGTACACACAGAGTTTATCAAGTATTGCGAATTCTGTTATCTTGAAAGAAGGTCAAGATTATACGGTTGCCTATAATGACACTTATACTGAGTTTACTCTAACCATCAATAACCCAGGCAATCGTGCCTTTATGTTGAACTATATGACAACTTCACCAGCTGATGGTTCTTTGGTGTCGAATACGGCTGAGATGGAAGTTGATAATGAAAAACTGCCATTCAGAGATGACCGTCCTGGTCAGACGAGTTCTACAGTAGAGCGTAGCAGCCGGATTACAGAAGGCGGTGTCATTACAGCGGATATCAGCAACAGTCTGGTTCTCTACAAGCAAGATTCTAAGACTGGCAAAATGCTGGAAGGTGCTGTCTTTAAGGTGACAACTCCTAGCGGCCAAGAGATTACTCTGCCGCCGACAGATGCTAACGGTCGGGTTTCTACACAGCCTTTCTCAAGTGAAGAAATCAAAAAAGGTCAATTCACAGTAGAAGAAGTAACAGCTCCGGAAGGCTATGTACTAGACAACCAGCCGATGAAGGTGACTATCAAGGCTGATGGTGCAGTCAAAACAGTCAAGAATACGGTGGATCCAAATGCCAGCAAAAAGCTGACAGTCAAGAAAGTTTGGAAAGATGAAAACAATCAGGACGGCAAGCGTCCAGCTTCTATCGCTGTAGATGTCTACGCTAACGGTCAAAAGCTGGCTGACAAGACAGTGACCGTAACTGGTGGAAGTACAGATGCTGAGTGGACAGCTCAGACAACTGATTTACCAATCTTTGATGCAAATGGTCAAAAAATCACCTATACAATCGGTGAAGATCAGCTTGATGGATATGATGCTCCTGAAGTAGATCAGGAAAATCTCACTGTTACCAATAGTCGTACGCCAGAGAAAATCGCTATCAAAGCTAGCAAAAAATGGGATGACGCTGAAAATCAAGACGGCAAACGTCCTGCCAATGTTGTTGTAAAACTTTATAAAGAAGTTGGTGGTCAGAAATCAGAAGTTGCGAATCGAACTCTGACCGAAGCTGACCAGTGGGCAACCGAGTTCACCAACTTGAACAAATATGAAAAGGGACAAGAAGTTGTTTATTCTCTGGAAGAAGACGCGGTCCCTCACTATCAATCACAGGTAACTGGCAATGCTGCTGACGGCTTTGTGGTGACCAACACTTATAAACCAGAAACCATCAAGATTTCCGGTCAGAAGAAGTGGGATGATGCAGATAACCAAGATGGTAAGCGTCCAAATGCTGTTAGAGTCAAGATCTTGAAAGGTCAAGATATTGTTGATGTGCAGGAAGTGACGGCTGCCAACGGTTGGAAATATGAATCTAATCCTCTTCCTAAATATGCAGCTGGCCAAGAAATTGCCTACACTGTAAGCGAAGAAGCTGTCTCAGGATACACGAGCAAGGTGGACGGCTACAACATCACCAACTCTTACACTCCAGAAACGGTCAAGATTTCTGGTCAGAAAGTATGGGATGATGCGGAAAACCAAGATGGTAAGCGTCCAGCTTCTGTTAAGGTTAAAATTCTGAATGGTGATACGGTTGTTGATGAGCAAAATGTGACCTCCGCTAACGACTGGAAGTATGAGTCTACGGCTCTACCTAAATATGCAGCAGGTCAAGAAATTACTTATACCGTAAGTGAGGAAGCTGTACCAGGTTATACTAGCAAAGTGGATGGTTACAACATTACCAACTCTTACACTCCAGAGACAACGACTGTGTCTGGAAGCAAGACTTGGGAGGATGGCGATAACCAGGATGGCAAGCGCCCAGCTTCTATCACAGTTAATCTGCTAGCTGATGGTCAAAAAGTCAATACCCAAACAGTCGGTGAAGCAGAAGGCTGGTCTTACAACTTTACTGACTTGCCAGTCTACAAGGATGGCCAACGAATTACCTATACAGTAACGGAAGAAGCTGTGCCAGGTTATTCAACCAGTCTTAACGGCTACAATATCACCAACTCTTATACACCAGAGAAGACAGAAATCACTGCTAACAAGACCTGGAATGACAGCGACAATCAAGACGGCAAACGTCCAACTAAGATTAGCATTAAGCTGATGAAGACCGTCGGCGGTGTCAAGACAGAAGTCGCTAGCAAGGAAGTGACAGCTGCTGATCGATGGCAAACCAAATTTGAAAATCTACCAGTTTATGAAAATGGTCAGAAGATTGATTACTCTATTGAGGAAGATGATGTAGCTGGCTACACTAAAGAAATCAAAGATTTCACAGTTACCAATTCTTACACTCCAGAGATGATTAAGATTTCCGGTCAAAAAGTCTGGGATGACGCTGATAACCAAGATGGCAAGCGTCCAGCTTCTGTTAAGGTTAAGGTGAAAAATGGCGATACTGTCGTAGATGAGTTGGAAGTAACAGCTGCTAACGATTGGAAGTTTGAGTCTAAAGCCCTTCCTAAGTATGCAGCAGGTCAAGAGATTGCCTATACTGTTACTGAAGAAGCAGTTGCGGACTATCAAACTAAGATTGATAAGTTTACCATTACTAATTCTTACACTCCTCAAAGTACAGAATATGCTGTGACTAAGGTTTGGGAAGATGCTGATAACCAAGACGGCAAGCGTCCAGCTTCTATCACAGTGCAGCTGTATCGCTCAGTAAATGGTGAAGAGCCAATTGCTGTTGCAGGTAAGACATTGACCTTGACGACTGATAATGAGGCAGCTGCTAATACTTGGAAAGCAAGCTTCACTAATCTGCCTCAGTTTGACAAGGGACAGAAGATCACCTACTCCGTCAAAGAGGATGATGCAACAGTAGCCGCTTTGAAAGAAAAAGGTTACAGTCCGAAAGTAGAAGGTCAGACAATCACTAACTCTCATACTCCAGAGCAGGTTAAAGTTTCTGGTCAGAAAGTCTGGGATGATGCAGACGATCAAGACGGCAAACGCCCAACATTTATTACAGTTAAGGTAATGGATGGAAGCACTATTGTTGATACACTTGAAGTAACAGCTGCTAATGGATGGAAGTTTGAATCTAAAGACCTGCCTAAATATAGAAATGGTCAAGAGATTGTCTACACGCTTTCTGAAGTGTCAGTTGCTCAATATGAAACTAAGATTGATAAGTTCACCATTACCAACTCCTATACTCCAGAAACCGTTAAAGTCTCTGGTCAAAAGGTTTGGGATGATGCTAATAATCAAGACGGCAAGCGCCCAGCATCTATCAAGGTAAAGATTTTGGACGGAGACAAGGTGGTAGATGAGCTGGAAGTGACAGCCGCTACTGACTGGAAGTTTGAGTCTAAAGATCTGCCTAAGAATAAGAAGGGCAAGAAAATCAACTATACAGTCCTTGAAGAAGTGACAGTTGAGGGTTATAGCAGTAGCCAAGAACAAGCAACAGATGGCAGCTTCACTTTGACTAACAGCTATAAACCAACACAGATTGCTGTTAAGGGAACTGCTGTATGGTCTGATGCTGAAAATCAAGATAAGGTGCGACCTTCTAAGATTACTGTTCGCCTCTTGGCAGATGGCAAACCAATCAAAGAAGAGGTTGTGTCAGGAGAAAATGGTTGGCAGTATGACTTTAGCGGCCTTCCTAAGTACAAGGACGGCAAGGAAATTGTCTATAGTGTTGCGGCTGATCCAGTAGATGGCTACAAGCTTGAGATCAACGGTACTCAGCTGACCTTTAGTCATGTCCCTGCTAAGAAAGAGAGTGTTGAAGGGAAGGTTTCTGCTGATAAGCCAGGCGGTCAAGCTCCGAAAGCAGGAGGAAAAGCTCTTCCTCGTACTGGACAGGAAGAAAGTCTTCTTGTTACTATTCTTGGCTTCCTAGCAGCTCTTCTCGCAGGAGGAATGCTGATGGCTAAGGCGAAACGTAGCTAATCAGTTTTATGACTTACTGAAAATGATAGTGAGCACTTCATTCGATATAAAAAAGCGAACAGGTTCTTTTGAGCTTGTTCGCTTTTATCATGCCAGTTTTATTCCAAATATTTTAAAGCAGCTGCTTTCTATGAAAAATGAACCCAACCTTAAGAAATGCCTTCTATGCAAAACAAGCAAGCTAAATCTCGCATTTTTTGTTATAATGAGTGTATTAACTTTTAAGGAGCAATCTTGCAAGGAAAAATCATTAAGGCCCTGGCTGGTTTCTATTATGTAGAGTCGGACGGACAGGTTTATCAAACCAGAGCGCGAGGGAATTTTCGCAAAAAAGGGCAGACACCTTATGTCGGTGATGAAGTCGAATTTTCAGCAGAAAAAGACTCGGAAGGCTATATTTTAAAAATAGCAGAGCGAAAGAACAGTCTTGTGCGGCCTCCGATTGTCAACATTGACCAGGCGGTTGTAATCATGAGCGCGAAAGAGCCAGACTTCAATGCCAATCTGTTGGATCGTTTTCTGGTGCTTTTAGAGCATAAACAGATTCATCCTATTGTCTACATCAGCAAGTTAGACTTGCTTGAGGATGAGCAGAACTTGGATATCTATGTACAGACCTATCAGGCCATCGGTTATGAGGTCCTTAAGGCTACTGAGGAGTTGCTGCCGCTTTTGACAGGAGAAATCACTGTTTTCATGGGGCAGACAGGGGTTGGAAAGTCTACCCTGCTTAACAAAATCGCCCCAGATCTAGAGTTAGAAACAGGAGAGATTTCTGAAAGTCTAGGCCGCGGCCGTCATACGACAAGGGCTGTCAGCTTTTACAATCTAAATGGCGGTAAGATTGCCGATACGCCAGGATTTTCATCTTTGGATTACGAGGTGACCACAGCTGAAGATCTCAATCAAGCTTTTCCAGAGATTGCTGAGTTCAGCCAGTCCTGTAAGTTTCGTACGTGTACCCATACCCACGAGCCGGCTTGTGCTGTCAAGCCAGCAGTTGAGGTCGGCAAGATAGCGTCCTTCCGCTTTGATAATTATCTGCAATTTCTCAGCGAGATTGAAAATCGTCGGGAAACTTATAAAAAAGTTGCCAAAAAAAATTCTAAATAAGGAGAAGAACTATGACATCATTCAAAATCGCCCCTTCAATTCTAAGTGCGGACTATGCTAATTTTGAAGCAGAGTTAAGAAAATTAGAAGCGACAGGTGCTGAGTATGCTCATATTGACATTATGGACGGTCATTTTGTACCGAATATCAGCTTTGGAGCTGGGGTTGTTGCCAGTATGCGTCCTCACAGCAAGCTGGTCTTTGACTGTCATCTGATGGTTTCCAATCCTGAGCATCATATCGAAGAATTCGCTCGTGCCGGTGCAGATATTATCAGCATCCATGCCGAAGCGACACCTCATATCCACGGAGCGCTGCAGAAGATTCGAGCAGCAGGAGTTAAGCCTAGTGTTGTGATTAATCCGGGAACACCAGTCGAAGCAATCAAAAATGTTTTAAATCTGGTTGACCAAGTCCTTGTGATGACAGTTAATCCAGGCTTTGGCGGTCAGGCCTTTCTGCCAGAAACCATGGATAAGATTCGTGAACTGGTCGTTCTACGCGAAGTCAATCAGCTGAATTTTGATATTGAAGTGGATGGCGGTATTGACGATAAGACTATTGGGATTGCTAAAGAAGCCGGTGCCAATGTCTTCGTAGCAGGCAGCTATGTCTTCAAGGGTGATGTCAATCATCAAGTCCAAACCTTACGGGATGCCCTACATGACTAAGGTTGCGCTGTTTGCTGGCGGAAACTTGGAGCATTTTAGCTTGGATTTTGATGTGTTGGTCGGAGTAGACCGTGGGAGCCTTTTTCTGCTTGAGCAGGGAGTTTGTCCTGATTTGGCTGTCGGGGATTTTGACTCTGTGAGCAAGGAAGAATTGCTGCGCATAAAAGATAGAGCCAAAGAAGTCGTTCAGGCCCATCCTGAAAAGGATGATACAGACCTGGAGTTGGCTGTTCTGGCTTGTTTTGAGCGCTATCCAGATGCCCGTTTGACCATTTTCGGCGCCTTTGGGGGCCGTCTGGATCATGCCTTAGCCAATGTCTTCCTGCCCAGTAATGAAAAAATTGCACCTTATATGGAGAAGATTTTTCTGGAAGACGAACAGAATCTTTTGACCTATGTTCCCAAGGGTCGCCATGAAATCAAACCGGTAGCTGGTATGCGCTATCTAGCCTTTCTGCCGTCGGATGATGCTGCCTTAACGATTGAGGGCGCCAAATATCCGCTCAATAAAGATAACTTTTTTTTCAAAAAAGTGTATGCTTCTAACGAATTTATAGATAAGCCCATTTATTTGGACTTTGATAGCGGCTATACAGTCGTCATTTACAGCAAAGACAGGAGCTGATATGGAGTTTATAATTATCCTCATTCTTTTGGGAAACCTAGTGCTGACCTTTCTCCTATGGCAAAAGCTTAGTCAGCAGACCGATACGCTAAAGCAAGTCTTGGAAAATCAGGCAGATCATCTATCGGATCAGTTGGACTATCGCTTGGAGCAAGAAAGCCAGAAAAAGCAAACGGCTCAGAAAGAGCTGGAATTAGCTCTGGGAGACCGTTTGAGCGAGGTCAGGACAGATTTGCACCGCAACTTGACAGAGCTGCGCTTGGAAATCAGTGACAACCTGACCAAGAATCGGGATAAAACTGACGAGCGTATGCGGCAAATCCAAGAGTCCAATGAAACCCGTCTAGAGCAGATGCGGCAGACTGTTGAAGAAAAGTTGGAAAAAACACTTCAGACTCGTCTCCAGACTTCTTTTGAGACCGTTTCTAAGCAGTTGGAGTCTGTCAATCGCGGTCTGGGAGAAATGCAGAGTGTTGCTCGAGATGTCGGTACACTCAATAAGGTCTTATCCAACACCAAGACCCGAGGGATTCTTGGGGAGTTGCAGTTGGGCCAGATTATCGAGGACATCATGACGGCCAGTCAGTATGAGCGAGAGTTTGTGACGGTGGCCGGCTCCAGTGAGCGTGTCGAATATGCTATTAAACTGCCGGGACAGACAGAGCATGAATATGTCTATCTGCCTATTGATTCTAAGTTTCCTCTGGCTGATTACTACCGTTTGGAAGATGCTTATGAGTCTGGCAGCAAGGAAGAGATTGAGCTCTATCGCAAGTCTCTCTTAGCAAGTGTTAAACGCTTTGCCAAGGATATTAAGAGTAAATATCTGGCACCGCCGGCGACGACCAATTTTGGCATTATGTTTCTGCCAACGGAAGGTCTCTATTCGGAAGTGGTCCGTAACCCAGCCTTTTTTGACAGTTTGCGACGTGAGGAGCAGATTGTGGTAGCGGGACCATCTACTCTATCTGCCCTGCTTAATTCACTGTCTGTCGGCTTTAAAACGCTCAATATCCAAAAAAGCGCGGACGACATCAGCAAGGTTCTGGGATCTGTCAAATCCGAGTTTAACAAGTTCGGTGGCATTCTGACCAAGGCACAAAAGCACTTACAGCATGCTTCAGGCAATATTGATGAACTCTTGACTCGGCGGACAGGGGCAATCGAAAGAACCTTACGCCATATTGAGCTGTCTGACCAAGACCTCGATTTGAACTTACTTGATTTTTCAGAAGAAAGGGAAAACAATGAAGATTAATCAAATGAAAAAAGATGAACTGTTTGAAGGTTTCTATCTGATCAAGTCAGCAGAAGTCCGTCAGACAAGAGCTGGGAAAAATTATCTGGCCTTCACTTTCCAAGACGATACAGGAGTGATCGAGGGTAAACTTTGGGATGCTCAGCCACATAATGTTGAAGAATTCACTGCTGGTAAGGTTGTGCACATGCAAGGCCGGCGGGAAGTCTACAATAACACGCCTCAGGTCAATCAACTTACCCTGCGCCTGCCTAAGGCTGGAGAGCCCAATGACCCGGCAGACTTCAAGGAAAAACCGCCAGTAGACCAGAAAGAAATCCGAGACTATTTATCTCAGATGATTTTCAAGATTGAGAATTCGGTCTGGCAGCGCGTGGTGCGCTCGCTTTATAGCAAGTATGACAAGGAGTTTTATTCTTATCCAGCTGCCAAGACCAATCACCATGCTTTTGAGTCGGGTCTAGCCTTTCATACCGCTACCATGGTCAAGCTGGCAGACGCTATCGGAGACATTTATCCTCAGCTTAATAAAAGCTTGTTGTTTGCTGGGATCATGCTTCATGACTTGGCCAAGGTTATTGAGCTCAGCGGTCCGGAAAATACAGAGTACACCGTGCGAGGCAATCTGATTGGGCACATCGCTTTGATTGATGAAGAATTGACCAAGACCTTGATGGAGCTGAAAATTGACGATAGTAAGGAAGAGGTTATTGTCCTGCGGCATGTGCTTCTCAGCCACCACGGTCTCTTGGAATACGGCAGTCCTGTCCGGCCTAAGATTATGGAGGCGGAAATTCTGCACATGATTGATAATCTGGATGCGGAGATGATGATGATGACTGCTGCATTAGGACTTGTAGATCCAGGTCAAATGAGCAATAAAATATTCGCTCTTGAAGGCCGTTCCTTCTACAAACCAAAACTTGAACAGTAAAATACGAAAAATGGACATTACTTGGAAAAGAATGTTCGTTTTTTTGTTTCTGTTATGGTATAATGAATAAAATAACTTTAATTGGTGAAAAAATGAAATTAAGAAGAAGTGAGCGTATGGTGGTTATTTCTAATTATTTGATTAACCATCCTTATGAATTAACGAGCTTAAATACATTTGCAGAAAAATATGAATCTGCCAAATCTTCTATTTCAGAAGATATTGTCATTATTAAGCGAGCCTTTGAAGAGATTGAAATTGGGACCATTGAAACGATTACTGGTGCCGGTGGAGGAGTCATTTTCAGCCCGTCTATCTCAGATGCAGAAGCTAAGACCATTGTGCAAGGTCTTTGTGATCAGCTGTCTGAAAGTAATCGGATTCTTCCGGGGGGCTACATTTACCTATCGGACCTGCTCAGTACTCCATCCATTTTGAATAATATCGGACGGATCATTGCCAAAAGCTTTAAAGATCAACAGATTGATGCTGTCATGACGGTTGCGACTAAGGGGGTTCCTTTGGCCAATGCCGTAGCCAACGTACTTAATGTACCTTTTGTCATCGTTCGTCGGGATTTAAAGATTACAGAAGGATCGACGGTCAGTGTCAACTACGTATCGGGCTCCAGCGGAGATCGTATTGAAAAGATGTTCTTGTCCAAGCGCAGTCTCAAGGCTGGCAGTCGCGTCTTGATTGTGGATGACTTCCTCAAAGGTGGGGGAACCATTACAGGGATGATTAGCCTCTTATCTGAGTTTGACTCTGAGTTGGCAGGTGTAGCTGTCTTTGCGGACAATGCGCAGGCCAATCGCGATTATCTAGACTATAAATCGCTCTTGAAAGTAACCAATATTGATGTCAAGGCGAATACCATTGATGTGGAAATTGGAAATATATTTGATTAGGGAAAAGGGCGGAGATTATAGATGAAAACAGTTTTAGAAAAGTTTGACCACAGTCCGCTGTGGATTCGTTTAGGAGTATTGTCGATTTTATTTGGAATTCTGATTACTGGCATGATTTTTGTGCAAGGCCAATCCAATCCCAATAAGAATTCAGTTAGTTCAGCTGCAAGCATCGCATCAAGCAGCTCTTCCTTACAGCTATCTTCTGCTCAAAAAGAAGCACAGGAAAAAGAAATTCAGGAAGAGGAGCGAGCAGTTCAGGCCGCAGAAGAAGCGGTTAAACAGCTTGAAACCATGCAAACTTTGGAAGATTTGCAGCTAGCTAAGACTGCAGCAGAGAAGGTCAAGGATGCAGCTACTAAGGCTAGATTCCAAAGCCGTATTCATGCAATAGCTGTCCTGATTGACCCAGAAGGGGCTCAGGCTGGTGTTTATGAAAATCCAGCTGCTGTATCAGAAGAAGCAGTAGCTCAGCCGCAGCAATAAGTTGGTAGCAATCTAATAAGCAGAGATAAGCTTAAAATAGAAAAAATGTATTGACAGAAAAGTATCGTCGTGCTATAATGATAGACGGTACTTTTTACTTTTGGTCTCTCAAAAGTGTACAGAGACGTGCTGACAAATGTTGCAAAAGTACACACAGATGGTAGCTGTCACCAAGTGTATCATCACCAAAAATAAAAAAACACAGGAGAATGTAGATGCCTACAATTAACCAATTGGTT